>SL_5KL_010_SEDDRAFT_10002231_pt1 | contig 10961 bp, 11 predicted proteins | sample SodLakKL_010_SED_FD_9118 | JGI IMG/M metagenome (IMG submission 9118)
CCAACACGAGTTTGTTGCCCGCTTTTTGCGCCTCGGCGGTGACCAGCCGCTCGTCGTTGGTCAGACCCACGCAGGCGACGTTGACCAAGGGGTTGCCGATGTAATCTTCGTGGAACTCGACGCTACCCGTAACGGTGGGGACGCCGATCGAGTTACCGTAGTTCGAGATCCCCTCGACGACGCCCTCAAAGAGGTACTGGGAGTGTTCGCGGTCGAACGGGCCGAAGTAGAGGCTGTCGGCGAGTGCGATGGGGTAGGCGCCCATCGACATCGTATCCCGGACGATGCCGCCGACGCCAGTCGCCGCGCCATCAAAGGGGTCGACGTAGCTCGGGTGGTTGTGGCTCTCGATACCCAGGGTGATGTAGGTATCCGAGTAGTCGTCGGCCTCGCGCTCGTCGACCGGGATGTTGGCGGCCTCCGGTTCGGGGACCGCAACGACCGCGGCGTCGTCACCAGGGCCGATAACGACCTGGGTACCCTCGCTTTCGAACGCCGAAAGCAGCGGGCGGGATGATCGGTACGCACAGTGCTCGCTCCAGAGGTTTTCGAAGAGCGTCGACTCCGCTGGGGTGGGTTCGCGGCCCAACTCCGCGACGATAAGCTGGTGGTCGGACTCCGGGAGACTCATTCAGTCTCCCCTTCAAAATCACCGGCTTAATCTCTTTCCATGTGGTCGACCGAGGCCGCTGAGCCGCCTCGCCAGCCAGCGCTGCTTCGGTGAGCAACCACTACGCAAGCTGAGATGATCCGATAGCTCTTTGCACCATACCCCATATACGTCCGGATATGAACGAGTACATCAAATGGGGCGGCGCAGGAATCGCCCTTGCGGTTGCCGGTGCGGCCATTATCGCTTCGGAACTCCAAGCAGGCATCGCCGCGGGCGATCCACTGATGGTCACCTACGGTGTCGCCGTCATCATTGCAACGCTGGTTACCATCGCGATTATCGCGCCGAGCTTCCGCAAAGACCCCGAACTCGTCGACCACGACTGAGTGGGTTTATTACTGATCCGTTTTTGTAGTCGAACGTGTTAACGGTCGAGCTTCACGCCCACTCGGTTCTCTCGCATGACGGCCGCGATCCCGTCGAACTCCTGTTAGAACAGGCTGCCGCCGTGGGCCTCGACGCACTCGCCATCACCGACCACGACGAGATCGACGCCTCGATTGCGGCGGCCGAACAGGCCGTCGATCACGGGCTTGTCGGCATCGTGGGCATGGAGGTCTCCAGTGCGGCCGGCCACATTCTTGCGTTCGGCATCGACGAACTCGTCCCACCCGGTCTCTCCTATGACGAGACGCTCGAACGCATCCACGATCAGGGCGGCATCGCCGTCATTCCACATCCGTTCCAGAAATCCCGCCACGGCGTTGCTCCACACATCACCGAAGACCAACTCGCAAGCGCGGACGCCATCGAAGTCTACAACTCCCGGCTGTTTACCGGCCGGGCAAACCGCCAGGCCGAACGATTCGCCATCGAACGTGGGCTGCCGATGACCGCCGGTAGCGATGCGCACATCTCGGAGATGGTTGGCCAGGCAGTCACCGAAGTCGGCGTCGACGATCGGTCGGCCGACGCCATTTTGGAGGCGATTCGCCACGGCCGAACCAGCGTTATTGGCCATCGAACACCCTGGCATATCAGCCTCCAGCAGTTCGGCGGCGGCGCGAAACGACGGATCGGGCGCGCACTCGATTCGCTTTTGTAACAATGACCGACAGATTACTCCGTGGTGCGTCCGTTGCGACGGTCCGAAACACGCTGAGTGCTGAGGATCCGCTCCCCGGCGCGAGTGGCCGCGGACCGACCGACATGGGCGGGTTCGGTGGCTGCGTCGACGGTCAACTCGTCCGTGATGTGCTGGGTCGACAGCCCGTCTACAGCGAACGTGACGCAGTAGACCCGACGGCCAAGCACGCGTGGTCGTTTTCGCCGAGCGAGCTTGCGGATCCAGTAGTTGTCCCGCCCGGTGGCGTCAGAACCGCCGACGGCGATAGTCAGCGACTAACGCTTCCCGAGCCACCGGTAGACGATTCCGGAACTGCCCAACAGGCGGTTACTGAGGTCCTAACTGGTGCGTTAGAACTCGAAACAGCACGCGCGGCGGGCGAGACCGCAGTCGCCTTTTCAGGCGGCGTCGACAGTGCACTCGTCGCTGCTGGGTTGCCCGATGCACCCTTGTACGTTATCGGCTTCGAGGAAAGCCACGATATCGCCGCTGCTCGCGAAGCTGCCGCCGAAATGGGTCGTGGTGATGACCTCTGTGTCATCAGACTGGATCACGAAACGCTCCGGAAAGCGGTTCCGCGCGTGGTCGAAGCGATTGGCCGGACGAATCCGATGGATGTCTCGATTGTCTTGCCACTGGTGCTCGTCGCCAAGCGCGTCCGTAAAGACGGCTACAAACGGCTCGCGCTCGGCCAAGGTGCCGACGAGTTGTTCGGTGGCTACTCGAAAGTCGTCAAGCCCGCATCGGATCACCGCGTTGCGGCTGAGACGGTTCGGGCGGCAGTCACCGAGACGATTCGGACGCTTCCAAAACAGCTCGAACGCGACGTCTGTGGGCTGCAGGCAGTCGACGTCGAGCCCGTAACGCCCTTTTTACAGGATCGGGTCGTCAAAGCCGCCCTGCGGCTGCCCGGCGAGCTGTTGGCGAGTCCTGCAGAACGGAAAATTGCCCTTAGAGAGTTCGCACGAAAAACAGAGGTGCTGCCGGAATCCGTGGCGTCGACGGACAAAAAGGCTGTCCAGTACGGCACGTATGTCAGCCGGGAACTCGACCGGCTCGCCCGTCAGGCAGGCTACAAACGGCGGATGGACGACCACGTCGGTCAGTACATTCGGTCGCTGGCCAACGAATAGTGGCCCCGGGAGACGGAAGCATACTATCTGGGCGAAAANGAGATTCTGAAACTACGTCGGCGTCGACCGGGGCAGCCGGAACGTGACACGCGACCCNCGTGATGAGCGGTCTTCGATCATGATTTCGCCGCCGAACAGCGAGGCTGTCCAGTAGACAATCCAGAGGGCGATGCCGCTGCCGTGTTCGAGCGGTGTCTCCCGTTCGGATTCGACCATTATCTGTTCGTGTTCGGGGATGCCGGGTCCGTTATCACAGATTATAATATCGACCCACTTGCCGGTGGGCTGTGTCTCGGTGTCGACGGTGATTGTCACTGTCGGTTCGGGTTGGTCGTTGTGGACGATTGCGTTTTTGACGAGTTCTCCGAGGGCGATTTCGATCCGTTTGTCGGCAACGACCTGAGAGTCCTCGACACTCCAGGTTCGGATTGTCGCAGTTGGGTACCGCTTTCGGTACGTGTTGGCGACCGCCGAGACGACCGCTCCGGCGTCGACGGTGTTGTCCTGTGGTGCGTCTTCTCTCAACAGCGACCGTATCACGCTCACCTTGTCGCTGAGCGCGGCCAACTCCCGGCTCTTTTCTTCGATCGCCTCTGCATGGGCTGTGGCGTGGTCGGCCTCNACGTGGTCAGCCAACAGTGCGGCATAGCCGTCGATCACGTTCATACCGTTTCGGATGTTGTGTCGGAGCACGCGGTTCAGTACCTCGAGTTTCTGTTCGCGCAATCGTCTGGCTGTTACGTCCGACTGAACGGCGACGAAGTGGCTGATTTCGCCGGCCTCTGTCTCGATTGGTGCGATTTTCTGGTGTACTTTATACAGTTCGCCGGATTTGCGCCGGTTGATGATGTCTGCTTCCCAGATCTCGCCGCCGAGAACCGTCTGCCAGAGTCGTGTGTAGAATGATTGGGACTGTTTGCCCGATTTGAGAATCGCGGGTGTTCGCCCGACGGCTTCGGCCTGACTGTATCCAGTCTGTGCTTCGAACGCCGGGTTGACGTACTGAATCACGCCGTGTTTGTCGGTGATCGTCACCGAGTGGCCGGCCTGTTCGACGGCCTCACGGAACAGCCGAAGGTTCTGTCGACGCTGTTTACTGTCGCTAATATCTCGAATGTGCGCATGCAGCAGGCTTCCGTCGTCGACATCGATGCGGCTGAGTTTCACTTCGGCATCGAACCGACCACCTGCCGGCCGGCTGAACTGCCATTCGAAAAACGTCTCGCCGTTGTCGAACGCCGTCTCGACATGGTCGGCTAGTCCGCTCGTTGAGTGGGTGCCGTCCGGTTGGGTTTCCGGAAGCAGCTCTGAGAACCCAGTATCGAGGATCGCATCCGGCTGGTCGACGCCGAACAGTTCGCAGGCTGCGTTGTTACACCTGAAAAAGCCCTCTCGGTCCATCAACAACAGCGCGTCGCGTGACTTCTCGAAGAGGTTTCGGTACTGCTGTTCTCGGCGCTGAACTGTCTGTTCGGCTGTTGTTCGGGCGATTTCGTAGCCAAGAATGTGGGCAAGCGACTCCACAGTTGATTGGAGTTCAGGTGAGTCGACCGCCGGTCTCGGTTGTTCGTCCGCAAAACAGAGACTTCCATACACCTCACCTGCGACGACAACCGGCGCGCCGACATAGCAACTAAAGCCGAACTTTTCGTAGGCCGGATCGTTGGCCCACCCGTCGGCTTCAGCATCCGTTAGCACCAGCGCCCCATCGGATTTGATTGTTTCCCGACAGTAGGTTTCATCAAGAGGATCGACCGCTCCCGGATAGACGTGCTCGTGGTCGCCGACAGCAGCGACAATGTGTTGTCGCTCGTCGTCGATGCCCGTGAAGTAGGCAATCGGAAACCCAAGCGTTTCGGCGGCAGTTTCGAGCACCGATTGAGTTTTCTCCTCGACTGGTTTGTCGACATCCGCAATCGACTGTACGACAGTCGTGAGAGTCCGAAACCCGGCTTCGGTGTCTGCCATCAGATTCGATGGTTTGCAGTCTAGTAGGTTAAAGCTGTATCATTATGAATTACAATCCTGCCCGTGGGGGCTGCGATGGGGATTCTACGAATCATCTCTGGTCACTTTTCGCCTATCAGCGAACCGCTTTTGCGGAAACCGCTGCAATCGCCTCACAGCCGAGTGCGACCGTATCGGAATCGATGTCGCTCGCTCGCAACTCCTCGGGGGTGTACCACTCCCAGACAGCGGCCGCGGCCTCGCCGTCGCCGGGTTCGATCGCACGGCTGTCGACGGCTGCAAAGAAGATATGGTCAATATGCTGGTGGCCGACCGTTCCGTCGGGATGGATGTTGATATCGTACAGAAGCATGTGTGCCGGCTGTGGCAGCACCTCGCCGGCAGGTGGGTTGAGGTCGGCCGTCTCCCGAAGCAACTGCGGTTCGAGACCGGTCTCTTCACGGACTTCACGAACTCCTGCTTCGTGTGGCAGTTCATCCCGATCGACATGGCCGCCGGGCGGAATCCGAATCTCCAGGCGGTCATGAAGGTGTAGCGCGGTCGCTCCGTCGTTGACGATGTAGACAGTCGACGTGAAGTGACGTGTCGTCTCCATACCGAAAGCTATCGGTTCAAAGACTTTCGTCTTCCGGGATACAAAACGAAACCCGATCAGGCCAGACCCGTATTCTGGTCGGCCTCAAGCAGTTCGTGATACCGGTTGCGGATCGTCACCTCGGAGATGTTGGCCACCTCGCTGACCTGGCTCTGGGTGACTTTCTGGTTGGTCAACAGTGAGGCTGCATAGATCGCTGCGGCGGCCAGTCCGACAGGCGATTTGCCGCTGTGGACACCTTGGGCTTTGGCCGTTGACAGCAACTCACGGGCACGCCGCTGGGCTTCATCCGAGAGTGCGAGATCCGAAGCAAACCGCGGGACGTACTGTTCGGGGTCGGCTGGCTTGATCTCCAAGGAGAGCTCGCGGGCAATGTAGCGGTAGGTGCGGGCGATCTCGTCTTTTTCGACTCGTGAGACACCTGTCAGTTCATCGAGGCTTCGAGGGGTGCCAGCCTGTCGAGCCGCCGCGTACAGCGAGGCGGTTGCAACTCCCTCGATGGAGCGCCCCGGCAACAGATCCTCGTTGAGGGCTCGCCGATAAATAACCGAGGCAGTCTCTCTGACGTTATCGGGCAGTCCCAATGCCGAGGCCATGCGGTCGATCTCGCCGAGCGCCTGTTTGAGGTTTCGCTCCTTGGAATCGCGGGTTCGGAATCGCTCGTTCCACGTTCGGAGTCGCTGCATTTTCTGTCGCTGGCGTGATGAGAGCGATTTGCCGTAGGCATCCCGATCCTGCCAGCCGATGTTCGTACTCAGGCCCTTGTCGTGCATCATCTTGGTCGTCGGCGCGCCGACTCTGGATTTCTGGTCCTTCTCGCCACTGTCGAAGGCACGCCACTCGGGGCCGTGATCTATCTCGTCCTCCTGGACGACGAGCCCACAATCGATACACACCGTCTCGCCGTGTTCGGTGTCTGTTGCGAGTTGCCCCTCGCATTCCGGACAGCGCAGATCTTCGTCCGAGCGAGTCGACTGCTCGCGGGGCGTCTCTCGCTGCCTGGTGTGCTCGTCGGTAAACGTACGGACGTTGTCAGTCATGATTTAGTGAATGGTGGGATAGATGGTTATTCTCGCCCACGCGCGTACCAGCATCAATATACACGGACTGAACTAACTTAATGATACCCCAAAAAATCATCTCGAATCACCAAGAAAAATGTGTGACGGCGTCGGGGTATAAACTATGAAGGATATACCCGGCGCAGTCGGGTGGTTTTGGGCTTAGATTAATCCGCATTATATAGTTATGTTGTTACTAACTGGACCGTGTTTCTCCCGATCACAGTGTGCTGTTTGTCGATTCGAACGTATTATTTAGCGATTTGAGAGTATTTTCTCTACGTTGAGGTGGCTGGCCAGTCGTGTGTGGTGGATCGAAACCCTTACTCACAGTCCGCGATTCGTCGTCTGTATGAGCGATTCGCCTGTCGACCCCGAGGACGTCCGGCACGTCGCCGGGCTCGCCCGTGTGAATCTCGACGATGCGGAAGTCGAGGAGTTCACCGAGCAGTTCGCCGATATTCTGGAGTACTTCGAGGCGCTCGACGACGTACCCGAAGTCGACGCTGCATCCGAGCTCGTCAACGTCATGCGGCCCGATGAGGTCCACGAGAGCCTCTCGCAAGACGAGGCACTTAGCAACGCCCCCGAAACCGAAGACGGCTTTTTCAAAGGACCCAGCGTCTCATGAGCGATACGTACAACGCCTTTATTAGCAAAGCCGAGACCAACGCTGAGGTCGACGAGGGCCCGCTGGCCGGCAAAACCATTGCCATCAAGGACAACATCTCGACAAAAGGCGTTAGGACGACCTGCGGGTCGACGATGCTCGCCGAGTACGTTCCGCCGTACAACGCGACGGTCGTCGACCGGGTTTTCGAGGCCGGCGCACAGCTGGTCGGGAAAGCCAACATGGACGAATTCGGCATGGGCGGGACAACTGAAACCTCGGCGTTCGGTGCGACCGAGAATCCCGCGGCCCCTGGCCACGTTCCCGGTGGCTCCTCGGGCGGATCGGCTGCGGCTGTCGCCGCCGGCGAGGCCGATCTCGCACTCGGGACGGACACGGGCGGGTCCGTCCGCAACCCCGCGGCGTTCTGTGGGGTTGTCGGTCTCAAACCGACGTACGGACTAGTTTCGCGGTACGGTGTCGTCGCCTACGCGAACAGCTTAGAGCAGGTCGGCCCGCTCGCACCAACCGTCGAGGAAGCCGCACTGCTGTTGGACGTGATCGCCGGCTCTGATCCTCACGATGCGACAACCAATGACGGCGGCGACAACTCGAACTACGTCGACGCGGTCGACGGCGATGTCGAGGGGGTTACAATCGGCGTCATTACCGATCTCATTGCGGGAGCCGACAGCGAGGTCGTCTCGGTGTTCGAAGACTCTCTTGTGCATCTCGAAGCCCAAGGCGCAGAGATCACGGAGGTCTCGCTTGATTCGCTTGAGCACGCCGTCCAAGCGTATTATGTTATTGCAATGTCGGAAGCGTCCTCGAATCTCGCCCGGTTTGACGGCGTTCGGTACGGCCCGGATGTCGAGACGGCCGGCAACTGGAACGACACGTTTGCGGCCGTCCGCGAAGAGGGCTTCGGCCCGGAGGTCAAACGACGGATTCTACTCGGAACGTACGCGCTTTCTGCGGGCTACCACGACAAATACTACAAGAAAGCACAGGACGCTCGTGCCTGGGTCAAACAGGATTTCGATACGGCCTTCGAGTCGGTCGACGTACTCGCCTCGCCGACGATGCCAGTAACACCGCCTGCGCTCGGCGAAAGTCTCGACGATCCGCTGCAGCTGTATCTGATGGACGCCAACACAGTTCCGGTGAACCTTGCCAACCTGCCGGCGATTTCGGTTCCGGCTGGCGATGTCGACGGACTGCCAGTCGGCCTACAGCTGATCGGCCCGAAGTTTGGCGAAGAGACAATTATTCGAACCGCAAGCGCAGCAGAACAGTAGCGGCATCTCAGAGCTTTTGTGTGGTTTCGTCGATTGCGTCGGCCTCAACGAAAACGACGACGTGATCGCCGGGGAATATTTCGGTGTCTCCTCGTGGAGTAATAAATTCACGGTCACGAGTGATTGCGCCGATAACGACACCGTCGGGAAGCATCGCGGCCGACTCACGAATCGGTCGGTTGACGAGTACGCTGCTATCGGTGACTTCGATTTCGATGACTTCGGCTTTGTCCGTCTCGATCAGTGCAACGTTTTCGGCGAGTCCCGACTGGGTGAGTTGGGTGATCTCTTCGGCGACGACAATTCGCGGATTGATGGCGACGTCGACGCCAACGGCCTCAAACAGTTCGACATAGGAGGGCGTGTTGATAACTGCAACCGTCCGGCCAGTTCCCAGCCGGCGGGCCAGAAGCGAGACGAGTAGGTTCTTTTCGTCGTTTTCTAGCGCGGCGACGACAATATCTGCCTCACCGATATGTTCTCGCTCTAAGAATTCAATGTCAGTCGCATCCGACTCCATGACGGTTGTTTCGGGGAGTGCTTCGGCGATCTGCCGGGCTCGTTTTGCGTCCTGTTCGATCAGCCGGGGNGAAAACCCACGTTCGCCCAGCACGCGAGCGACGTGGTAGCCAATTTCGCTGCCGCCGACGATGGCAACCTCTTCGTCGCTGCCGGGGGCGTGATCCGGCGAGAGCACCGCCGAAAACGTCTGCACGCTCTCGGCGCTACCGATGACGACAACACGGTCGCCCGGCCGGATCGTGGTCGACCCCTCAGGGACGATGACATCGTCCGCGCGGATCAGGGCTGCAAACGTCAGCGAATCGTACTGGTCGGCTTCCATTACGGTCTGGTTGGCGACTGGACCGTCGTCGCTGATCTCGAATTCGGCCATCTGGACCTGCCCGCCCGCAAACGGATCGACGTCGACGGCCGCGGGCAGTCCAACTACGCGAACGATGGATTCGGCGGCCAACAGGTTCGTACACACCATATCGTCGACACCGAACACGCGCTCGGCNTGGTTCCAGGTGTCGAGATACTTTGTCTGTTTGATTCGGGCGATGGTGAACGCATCACTGAGCGCAGAAGCGGTCGAACAGGTGACAATGTTGGTCTCGTCGTTGTCGGTGCTGGCGATCACCATCTCGGCGTCGTCGATGCCCGCGCGTTTGAGCGTCTCCGTCTCGGTTCCGTCACCAGAGATAGTCAGCACGTTGTGGGCGTAGGCGATCTCTTCGGCTAACTCTTTGTGCCGTTCGATCACGATCACATCGTGACTGTCGGCGAGGTCAGCCGCGATTGACTCGCCGACCTGACCTGCTCCGACGATGATGATTTTCACGACGATATCCCTCTCATGGGCTGGCTATGCGACGGCTGGCGTTTATGTGTTCGTATCGGTCGACTGGCGACTTAGAGATACTCTGAATCAGCCCGCACTGAAAACTCGACATCTCGTCTTCGACCCTCGACATCCTGTACTGCACGCTGGACAACGCGTTCGGCTTCGTTGCGAATCAGTGGAATCACCTTCTTGATAACCCAGCCCATCGAGACCAATCTGGGCAGACTCAGCGAGCTGGAGTCTGCGGAATCCGGATCGAAATCAATCCGCAGCGAGACGTCACAGGCGACGGTTACATCCGCGGGTGCGTCCGCCGGAATCTCCGCTCGGCGCTCGACGTCCCAGTGGCCATTGGCAGATATGTCTTTAATCACTCGCCAGTCGATTTTTCCGGGTGGTTCGACATCGATCACTTCCGAGTGAGCCGTATACGAGAGCTTCCACCACGCGAAATCGAGGGCGTACTGGGTGCCGACGCCGCCGTTGCCGCGGAGTCGACGGACGGTTGTCAGATACTCAGAATATTTCGCGTATCGCGGAAAGTCGATGAGCACCTCGTAGACTGTCTCTGGGTCCTCGTACACGACGGTGCTGACGACGATTGTATCCACGCCGTGAGGTTCGGACGGTGGGCTCTTATACCTTCAGTCGACGACACGCCAAATCCCACAGTCACTTATGGCTGTATCGCAATCACTGGGTATGGTCGAAACTGAAACGTACACCATCGAGGGACCGGGCGGCGACACAGACGACGTTGAACTCCCAGCCGGCTTGGTCGACACACTCGCCGAGCAGGGCGAAGAACCAACCCAGGTCATCAGCGACATCGTCGTCCAAGCACTCGCACAGCACGCTCACGCGCTTGTCCATCACTCACACGGCGAGACGCCAGCGGATCTGGCTGAGATGAACGACGAGATGGAGGCCATCTTCGAGGATCGCTTCGGCATGCCGCTGTCAGAAGCGTTGGGCCACAGCCACTAACTCTTTTATTAACTCGGGATTCGCACACCAGCTGACGAGTGTGGGTCGGCTATACTCGGAGCCGGCCAGCAGAATGGACCGTCGACAGCGTAGAATCGGTCGACTCTGCATGTGGATACTGATATGATACTAATTCGGAAGAGGCGAATCCAGCAAGCTTATTAACAAGTACATTTTTGTTAGCAAACACATGCAACAATCACGACGCCGAATGCTCGTCGG
>SL_5KL_010_SEDDRAFT_10002234_pt1 | contig 10950 bp, 11 predicted proteins | sample SodLakKL_010_SED_FD_9118 | JGI IMG/M metagenome (IMG submission 9118)
CAACCCCTGCTCCTCCAGCTCCAGCACCATGCGCACCACTTCATCGAGGTACTCCATGCGCAGGTCCTCGGCCTGCCGCATCGCGGCCTCGTCCCCCAGCGCCAGAGCGACGCCCAGGCTCTCCTGGTCCTTGCGGCCGCAGGCGTTCAGTAATGACGCCAGCTCCTCGGCGTCCATTCCCCAGGATTCGAGGCGGTAGCGGGTCCTTGACACCTCCTTCATCGTCGCCAGGCTAACGCCCTGGTCGACGAGGCGCAAGGCGATCAGCGAAGAGAGGCGGCGGCGGGACTGCTCGTCCAGGTCGCTGTCCTTGGTGCCCGGCGGTATGCCGGCTCCGTTGAGGAACTCGTCAACGCCCTCAGGCCTTCCGCTCACTCCCACTATGTAGGGGTCGGTGCTGTGGTAGAGGGCGGAGCGCAGCTCGCCCGGAGGGACCAAGGAACCCGGCTCCTCCTTGAGGTGGCCACGTTCCAGGCCCTCGGCCAGCAGATGGGCGTTTATGCCCTTGGGCCCGTTGATGTGCTGCCGGTCGCCGGCGATGCCGGCGAAGGCCAGCTGCACCAGGTCCCAGTTGTCGGGGTCCATCTCCACCGCCAGCATGAGGGCGAGGGATCCGGCGCAGGCGGAGGTCATCCCGTCGATGCCGAAGTGGTGGGGGTTCACGTAGGGAAGCCCCTCCCGGTCCTCGCCGTCGAGGTGATGGTCGAGGACGATGACGTCCTTGCCGGTGGAATAAAGCGTGTCGAGGTGCGAGGCGCCCATGTCGGCGACGATGACGCACTCGCACTCCGAGGCGGCGATCTCCTCCGCCCCCTTCGCGCTCAGGGACTTGTGGAGCCGCACGTGCACGTCCTTGCCGCCGCGGATTAGGGCGGCGGAGAGGACGCCGGCAGCGGAGAGGCCGTCGGCGTCATAGTGCGAGGCGACCTGCACATGCTGGTGCTTGGACAGGACCTCGGCGCAATATGAGAAACGTGAAAGTAGTTTGGGGGGAAGCTGGACGGCATCGTCCATGTGCGACCTCACTTGAGCATGAGCTCAGCGGTCTTGATGGAGTACTTCCAGTCAGGGGACAGGACCCCGTTCCTCTTGTAGTACTTCTCGAGGCGGCGTATCCTGGACTCGACCAGCTGCAGCGCCCTCTTGTTGCCCACGTCCATGCGGTGCTCCTTGAGGTGGACGCTGAGGTTGATGGCCTTCCTCATGAGGTTGGCCATGTCCTCGGGGAGCACGGGCGACAGCCCGTTCTCCGCCATGATCTCGGTGACGGTCTTGCCGGTGGCCAGCTTCACATCTGGAACGGCGTGCTGGTCCCTTAGTACCAGCCCGATCCTCGCTGAGGAGGCGCCGTCCTTGGCCATGCTGACGACCATGTCGGTTATTTCCTCAGCGGAGTAAGGCACCCACTCGGGGTTCTCGGTGACGAGGGGCCTGTGCGAGGATGACTTCCCTTTCTTTCTAGCGTGCATTCTTGCCATTATGATCCTCCAAATGAATCGTCTGGCGGCGAGGCTTTTGCCAATCCTACTTCTAGTATTTAAGCCCTTCATCAATCGCCGCGGGCATGCTCAGTACGTCCTCTGCGCGGGAATGGCCCCTCTGACCCCGCCCCGCGGGTCCTCCACATCGCCATGGTATCGGGGAATCAGGTGCACATGGGCATGCATGACGGTCTGCCCGGCGGCCTCGCCCACGTTTACGCCGACGTTGTAGCCGTCAGGGGCGCGCTCGCGGTCGAGCAGCTCCTTCGCCTCGTCCAGGAGCTCGGCCATCGCCCGTCTCTCCTCNTCGCTGGCCTCGAACATGTCGCTGAAATGGCGGAAGGGGATCAGCAATAGATGCCCCGGGCTGACGGGATAGCGGTCGCGCCGCGAGTAGCACCAGCGGTTTCGGATGACGATCTCATCCTCGGGCGGGGAGCAGAACGGGCAGCTCATTGTCGTTCCCCTATGCCCTGCAGACCTATAAGGCGAGCGCCCTTACAGGTTGCGGGCGTGAGGAGAGGACAGGATTAAATATCTGTGCCAAAATCCAACGCTGGATGTCAATAGAAGCATCGAACCCGGTCAGCAGCCTCGCAGGAGGGTCCGCCTGCTAGGGATCGAGGACCCTTGGGTCCTGCTTTCGTACCTGCTTTCGTTCATACTCGCCGCCTTCTGCGTCGGCTATGGGATTCTTAACTGGAACAAGGGCGCTGATGATTGAGCTCAGATTAGGCCCGCGCCCCGCAGGTCGGCGGCGATGGTGTCCACCGCCTTCTCCACATCGGAGACAGATTTGGCCCCGGTGCAGACCAGCTTGCCGGAGCTGAATAGCAGAAGGACCACCTTGGGAGAGTCCATGCGATAGACCAGGCCGGGGAACTGCTCTGGCTCGTACTCCACCTTCTCCAGGCCCAGAGTGATGGCGAGGGCGTTGAGGTTGATCTCACGGCCGAGGTCGGAGGATGCCACCATGTTCTGCACCTCTATCTCCGGCCTATCATAGACGTCCACCTTCTGCTCCCTCAGGCGGGCGGAGACGTAGGCTATGGCATCATGCGCCTGCTTCATGTCCTTGGCGCCGGTGCAGACCGCCTTGCCGCTGCGGAACAGCAGTATGGCTGTCTTGGGGTCCTTGATGCGGTAGATCAGGCCAGGAAAGCGCTCGGGGTCATAGTCCGCGTTCTCCATGCTCAGGGATATGGATTGAAGGTCCAGGCTCTTTGCCAGGGCGGTTGAGGATACCACGTTCTCGATACGGACGGACGCCATTTCTCAAGTCCTCTCCCGGTGATTTTTATGACCGTTTATAAAGGTTGTTCGAGACCCATCAAAGAGTACGCCCAACGCAGCACCTCCTCGTACTCGTCACGGGGGAACGCCAAAGGATGGGGGAGGTCTCGGAAGAACCGATGCTCCATCTCCCCCTTACCAAGTGTGGCGCCGACCTCGCCAGCGCAGACGTTGCTGTCGAATATGGGGCGGCAGCCCTTGACCTTGAGCTCAAGGCCGCACTCCTCCTCGAACTCGCGGCGGGCGGCATCGCGTATGGACTCTCCCTCCTCGATGCGGCCGCCTGGCATCTCCCATCCGCGGCGGGGATTACGTATCATCAGGAACTCGCCGTCACGTATCCCCACGCAATAGACCGTGCTCATGCGCGCACCACCACCATGGCGTGGTCCTTCTCGTAGGGCTCGAGCATGCGGGCGTCCACGACCGTGAGTCCCTCCGACTCCAGCTTGGCGACGGCACGCTCCAGAATGCTGGCGGGAGCGGCGGTGACGTCCTCGGAGCGTGACTTCAGGGCAAGCATGCCCCGCTCGGCGCCGAAGGCCCGCATATTCTCCGCCAGCATGGAAGCCTGGCCCTTCTGTGCGACGTCCTGGTAGACCGCAGTGGCCCCTTCAACGGCGAAGGCCAGGTCTTGGGGCCTGCCGGCGTCGCCCATCACCGGGATCATGTTGCGGCGCCGTCCGCAGACGGTGACCAGGTCTCGGAAAGAGCGGGGCGATACCTCCACGCAATAAATGGTACCAAGGTCGAGGATGTCGGAGAAGTGGGACGCGGTGGTGCCGCTCGCCGCTCCCAGATATAGTAGGCGATCGTCGCGCCGCAGCGGCAGATCGCCGCCCAGTGCCAGATAGGCGGCGGGCTTGCTGCGCTGCAGGGACCACTCCCTCCACTCTGCGTCCCCATGGTGGTGGAGACGCTCGCCGTAAACTCTCTGGCCAGGGTTAAGGGAGCGGGTGAGGATGCGCCCTTCCCGCCCCATCAGCCTCTCCTGGAGCCCCTCGCTGACGCGCATGCTTTATGCATGGTGGCCTTCCATATAAGGATATCAGACATGAGCGTCAAAAGGGAATTGATGAGGGAGCTTCGCTCCATGGCATCACCGAGTTCGTTAAAGGGTATGGCTCATTACGGAATAGACTCCAGTAATGCCCTTGGGATCAGCATAAGAGACCTCCGCCGCATGGCATCGAAGTTGGACAAAGACCCCAGTCTCGCGGAGGAGCCCTGGAATGAGGGGCTGCGAGAAGCCCGCATCCTGGCGACCATGATCGCCCCAGTCGATATAGGCAAGGGGACGATAGAACGTTGGGTGGCTTACCTGCGGGATTGGGACAGCTGCGACCAGCTCTGCATGAACTTACTCCGCCACCGCCCCTCAGCCCTGGACCTTTCCCGCGAATGGGCCGACCGTGAGGACGAGTTCGGCCGTCGCGCCGCCTTCGCGCTGCTGGCATCGGCAGCGGTGTCCCTCAAGGGGGAGGAAAGGGACGATGAGTTCATCGCCATGCTGGAGCTTGTGGCTCGGGCGGCCGATGATCCACGCCCGCTGGTGAGGAAATCGCTGCTTTGGGCTCTGACCTCCATCGCCCGTCGCGGCCCAAGATGCCTTCAGGAGGTTGAGGCGGCCTGCATGGCCATGGCCGCAGAGGGAGGCCCCCGGGGCCGTCTCGGCCGCCAGGCCCAAAATCGTATCGCTCAAAGACGCAGAAGGTACTCGGCGATACCATAACCCTTCTTACCACGCCAGTCATACTCAGCCAGGGTCTCGAATAGCAGGCTGCGCGCCCCGTCCTTCTCGAAGGGCAGCACCGCCTCGCGCAGAACGCTGCCGGATATCAGGTGCCGTTTCCCCTCCTCATCGGCGATGTCGATCTCGAATGACTGCGGACCCCCTTTAGCGTTGTACCTGGTCTCCACCGTGGCGCGGCGTACCGCCAGGCTGCGGCCGTCGCGGTGCACGAAGCCTGCCACGACCTCTCCCTCGTCCACCACCAGGCGGGTGAGGTTGAAGGCAGTCCTGCGGTCGAGCTGGCAGTTTATCCACATCCATTCCTTCGGGGCGTTCCAGTCCCGGACGCCCCAGCTGTGGTCCCTCTCGCCCAGGCCACGAACCCTCCTTGACCCCCCGCCGAGCGACACCTTGCCCACCGCCTCTCCGTACTGCTCCCGGTGCTCGGTTGCCACCGCAGCGGCAAGCCTCTCGCCCTCAGCGGAGACGCAGCGCCGATAGTCGAACTCCTCGTTTAATGGCGTCCACAGCACGTCCATCTCGGCGTCAATGGGTATGGGGCCGTCCTCGGTAACGCTTGCCAGCTGACCGCTGAAGGTCAGCCTCCAACCCTCGCCCTCCGGCCTGAACGAGAGGCCTCCGGCCTCAAGGCCCCCTCCGGCGCCGCCCGCCCTCATGCCGCAGACCATGTCCGGCGACATCATGAAGAGGAAGGCCTCCTTGGAGCCGCGGTTGGGCCGCATGCCGATGCGCATGAACGCCGTCAGATCCGCCTCGCGGTCGTGGAAGTTGAAATACAGGCTCTCGCTCCAGTCCTCATGTTCCCCCGGCTCGCGGGGCTCGAATCCGTTCATATCATTCCTCCAGCACTATTACGCCTTCGTTGCCGTCGACCGTCAGCATCTGACCGTCGCGGATCATCCTGGTGGCAGACTTGACCGCGGTGACTGCCGGTATGCCGTACTCCCGCGACACCACAGCGCCGTGCGACAGTATGCCCCCGGTCTCGGTCACCAGGCCGCCGAGCCGGTGGAAGACCGCTGTCCATCCCGGGTCGGTGTTCGAGGCCACCAGGACGTCGCCCTTCTCCACCGCCGCCAGGTCGGCCACCGATTCCACCACCCTCGCCCGGCCGCGGAACACGCCCGGGCTGGAGGCGCTGCCCTGCACCCTCCTCCCTCCCTCGATCTCGGAAACGGTGTCGTCGAACTCCGCCCGTCCCCGCAGGAACTTCGGCGGCAGCGTGTCGCGGTGGCGCATGAAGTCCCGGCGGCGGGAGGCGATGCGCCGCCCCATGTCCTCCCCCGGCAGGGAGAACAGCTCCTCCAGATGAAGGAAGAAGACGTCCTCTTTCTCGTCCAGGAACCCCTCGGAATGTAGGCGCCGCCCGTACTCCATCAGCACCAGCCGTTGCCGGAAGAGGATGTGGTCCAGGTAGAAGCGCTGGTTCTCGCGGAAGAGCAGATAGGTCTGCGCCAGCTTTAGGACCTTGCGGAATAGGAACGCCTTCAGGGCCCCGCCCTTCATACCACTAACCATGCCCAGCACCTGCCGCTCGGCCTCGAGCCTCTCCTTCTCGCGCTCCTTCTCCACCGCCGCCAGGTCGCTGCCGGAGTCCATCAGCACCCTCAGCACGTCCAGCACCATCCCTGGGTCCTCGGCCCAACGGGGGTAGAGGATCTCCCGGGTATGGCCGCGGTGCCCGTAGTCGAAGAGGAACTCGTCCAGATGGTCGCGGAAGCGGTCGAGCATAGGGTCGCTCTCCATCAGCTCCATGAAGGCGCGGTTGTCATTGTTGCGCAGCGCGTAGGCCACATGGCGGTCCTTGGCCGCCTTCCGTGCCAGCCGGGAGAGCGCGATGTTGGTCTCCAGGGTGCGGTTGCCGGGCAGCCCGGACATCAGCTTCGAGTAGAGGCTGCCGCTAGCATCGTCAAGCCAGCTGCGCAGCAGGTGGCGGAGCATCATGTTGGAGGCGATGGAGTGGCTCACCATGCCGTAGCGTATCAGGCGATAATGGCCTATTGCAGCCTCCTCCACCTGCCGGTAGGCCCCCCGCAGCTCCTCGTAGCCCATGGCGGAGAGCTCGAGGCGGTCGAAGCGGGAGCAGAGGGCCATGAAATCCTTGGCCCAGCGGCGGTATGCGCCGTCGGTGCGGGAGAGCATGCCATCGGGGTCACGGACGGCCACCAGCAGCTGGGACATCAGCGCCCTGCCGGTGCGCGAGGGGGAACGCGATATCCTCTCCCTCTCGCCCTCCGGGTAGTAGTTGAGAAGCTCCTGGGAACGGGCGTAGCGCGGGTAGTAGCTGAACGCCTGCTCCAGCACCCAGGTGTTGAAGTAAATGTGCGATCGGTGCAGGCGCAGCAGGGGAGAGTCCTCGATCTCCCGGTAGCCCATTATGCGGGCCCCCTCGTGGTTCACGTACTCGGTGAGCATCGGACCCATCACCGAGAAGAACAAAGGGGTGGTGGCATCGGCCCAGTACTCGTCGCCGTAGGCCCTGGTCCATAGTATGCCGTCGTCCTCGGCCACCGTGGTGACCGGCCGGGACTGCAGCAGCCAGGCCCCTTGGCCATCGATGGCCCATTCAACATCCTGGGGCCCGCCCAGGAGCTCTTCCAGCCGCCTGCCCAGGGCGGCAAGGCCGGCGGCCTCATCATCGCTGAGCACGCTTCCGTCCCCGGAAACGGCCCCGTCCCAGCCGATGTGGTAGCGCTCGGGCGCGACACTGCCCGCGGCCAGACCGTCCCCCAGTCCGCGCACCGCCTCGATCACGGTGCGGTCCTCGCCGCTCACCGGGTCCACAGTGAACATTATCCCCGCGCAGCGGGCGTCCACCATCCGCTGCAGGACAACCGCCATCCCCCCTTCGTGATGCGGCACTCGTGCGTCGTGGCGGTAAGCGATGGCCCGCTCGTTCCAATATGAGGCCCAGCACCGCTTGGCCATATCGGCGGCCTCCTCCGCCGGAACACTGAGGAATGAGTCCTGCTGGCCGGCGAAGCTGGCCTCTGGCATGTCCTCGGCCATCGCCGAGGAGCGCACCGCCAACGGCCCCTCTGTAGAAGCCTCCATCTCCCTGCGCAGGTCTTCAGGCAGCTCAGCGGAGGCGAACATCGCCTGTATCTCCTCGGCCGCCTCCCGCAGGCGGGCGCGATCGCTGAAATCAAGGCCTTCAAGGGCGGACTCAATGCGCGGACCGATGCCGCTACGAGCCAGGAACTCGCGGTAAGCGGCGACGGTTACCACGCTGCCCTCGGGCACGGGGAGGCCGGCGGCCGTCATGACCGCCAGGTTGCGGCCCTTGCCGCCGGCCGCTTCCGACTCGGCGGCCTCGCTGTCCGATAGGCTGAGGACCCTTTTCATCTCCGACCGCTTCCTATGCATATGGTAGGATAATACTTTTTCAGCCGTAACACAAGCCAATTATAGGGCCCATTACAATTGACGGAGGATGATGGAGCTTTTGGAGGAACTCTCGGTCCTCATACGCGACATCGCCCGCGGCATGCCTGACGCGGTCGAGCGCGGCAGGGAGATATGCCTAGGCGCCGACGGGACGCCGACCACGCAGATCGACAAGTGCGCCGAGAACGTGGCGCTGAGCCTCCTGGAGGAGAGGGACGCCCCCCTGAACGTGCTCAGCGAGGAGATAGGGTTCGTGGACCGGGGCCACGACCGCACCCTGGTGATCGACCCCATCGACGGCACCCACAACTCCATCATGGGTGTTCCTTTGTACACCGTGTCGTTGGCGGTGGGTAGGGAGAGCCTCCGCGATGTGGAGTACGCCTACATCCGCAACCTCGTTACCGACGACGTCTACAGCGCCGTCAAGGGCCAGGGCTCGTACCACAACGGCCGGCGCATGCGCGCCCGCCAGCATTCCGACCCCGATGAGCTGACGATGATGCTCTACCTCGGCTGCGGTGCCCATCCGGACACCTTCAAGCTGCTCAAGGGCTGCCGCCGCACCCGCGCCTACGGCTGCGCATCGATAGAGATGTGCCTGGTGGCCGACGGGGCGGCCGACGGGTTCATGATGAACTCGGAGGACCCCTCCAAGAGGATCAGGGTAATCGACATCGCCGCCAGCCATCTGATTCTCCGCGAGGCGGGGGGAGAGGTCTTCGACCTTTCGGGGGAGCTCATGGACATGCCCTTCGACATCGCCGCCAGGCAGAACTTCCTCGCCGTCGGCGACAGCAGCCTGAAGGAGGTGCTGCTCTGAGGTACGGCGTCTACACCAACCTGAGCATCGACGACTCCACCGCGGTCACGCGCCAGGTCCTGGACTCCCTTGAGGGCGAGGAGGTGGTGCTGGAGAGCAGCACCGCCGAGGCCATGGGGATGGAGGGCGAGCCCCTGGACGAGATGCAGGTGGACCTGCTGGTGACCGTGGGCGGCGACGGGACGATTCTGCGGGCGATGCAGAAGAACGACGCCATAATCCTCGGCGTCAACGCGGGCACGGTCGGTTTCCTCGCCGAGGTCGCCCACGATGAGATACCGGAGGCGATGGGGAAGGTGCTCAAGGGCGAGTACTTCATCGAGAAGCGCTTCAAGCTGCGCACTGACTACGAGGGCAAGAGGCTGGCCGACGCCATGAACGAGGCGGTGATCCACAGCGACGCGGTGGCGAAGATACGCCATTTCCGCATCAAGGTCGACGAGCAGGTGGCCACCGAGCTGCGCGCCGACGGCGTCATAGTCTCCACCCCCACCGGCTCCACCTGCTACGCCATGAGCGTCGGCTCCCCGATAATCGACCCGCACGTGAACGCCTTCGTATTCGTGCCCATGGCCCCCTTCAAGTTCGCCGCCCGGCCGATGGTGGTGCCCACCAGCGCCCGCATCAAGGTGGAGCTGCTCATGGACAAGGGCTGCCTGCTGGTGATCGACGGGCAACGGGAGTACCATATGCGGGGCAAGAGCAGCGTGGAGTTCTCCCTCTCCAAGAACTACGGGCGCTTCCTACGCTTCGAGGACAACTTCTACGCCCGGATGCAGGAGAAGCTGGTAGGTTCGCTATGAGGAAGTGGGCCATCGAGCGCGAGGTCATCGAGGCCATCAACGAGTCCGCCCGCTACAGCCTGCCCAACGAGTTCCTCTGCCTGCTGCGGGCGGAGGAGGGGGTGATATGCGAGCTGCTGTTGCTGCCCGGCACGCTGAGCGGCGAGAGCCACGGCATTCTGGACGTGAACATGGCCCCGATATCTTACGGGGTGGCGGGCTCGGCCCACTCCCATCCCAGCCACAGCAACGAGCCCTCCGACGCCGACATAGGCTTCTTCAACTCCATGGGCGGGGTGCACATCATCACCTGCCTGCCTTACGACGATGGAAGCTGGCGCGCATATGACAGCTCGGGCAGGCCTGTGGACGTTGACCTGGTCTAGATCACCTTCGATCCCGGTCCGAGCATGCCGAAGGCCTTGGCCCCGGCGCCGATGACCGCCTTCTCGAACACCACCGTGCCCGGCAGTATCATGGAGTTGATGCCGGTCTCCACGTCATCCCCCATGATCACCCCGAGCTTGCGGCGGCCGCTGTCGATGAAGCCGTCCTTGCCCATGACCCTGATGCTGCGGTGGTCGAAGCGCAGGTTGGCGACCTTCGTCCCGGAGCCGAGGTTGCAGCGCTCGCCGATCACGCTGTCGCCCACGTAGTTGTGGTGCGGGATCTTGGTGCCGGCCATGATGACGCTGTTCTTCACCTCGGAGGCGTTGCCGACGCGGCAACCCGGCCCCAGCGAGGTGCTTGCTCTGATGTAGCAGTTGGGGCCGATGTCGCAGCCTGTTGATATGTAGGCAGGGCCTTCGATGTAGCTGCCGCTGCGGATGCGGGCGCCCTCCTCCACCACCACGTCGCCGATGATCGTCGCCCCCTCCTCGACCTCGCCCTCTATGCGCCGCTCCTGCGATGACATCAGGTGCTCGTTGGCGTTGAGCAGGTCCCAGGCCTGGCCGACGTCGATCCAAGGGCCGAGGAGCTGATGCACCTCCACCCCCTCGCCGGCGGCCATGGCCGACAGCGAGTCGGTGATCTCGTACTCGCCGCGGGCGGAGAGCTCCGTCTCCCTTATGCGGGGGAATATCCCCAGGTCCAAAAGGTATATGGAGGCGTTTATCAGCCCGCTGCTGGGGCTCTCCGGCTTCTCGACGATGCGCAGCATCCGACCCTCCTCGGCCTCGATTACGCCGAAGCGGGAAGGGTCCTCCACGCTCGCGGCAGCGAGGACGTTCGTCCCCCCGGCCTCGTAGCGGCCTTTCATGGCAAGCAGGTCTTCCCTGTCCACCAGAACGTCCCCGGCCAGGCAGAAGAAGGGCCCGTCCATCATCCCCTCGGCCATGCCGATGGCGTGGGCGGTGCCCCGCCTCTCCTTCTGCTCCAGGTACTTGATGCTCACCCCCGTCCCCTCGCCGTTGCGGTAATGGGAGCGTA
>SL_5KL_010_SEDDRAFT_10002235_pt1 | contig 10949 bp, 13 predicted proteins | sample SodLakKL_010_SED_FD_9118 | JGI IMG/M metagenome (IMG submission 9118)
TTCAGCCAAGATCCTGCTTCTTGTGCTCAAACTCCTGGCGGTCAATTTCACCCCGTGCATACCGCTCCTTGAGAATCTCCATGGACCTGCTTTTTTGTTCCGGTATGGACTTGTCCTTTCTCTTGGAATGGCTGCTTTGCATCAGCAGCCATTTGACTACCAGGACCAAGGCTATATCAGCTCATTTACCGCGATTTGTTTTCACCCCTGAAGGAACTATTTTTTTTCATGAATGGCTGTTTAATTGTTTTTAACAATAAGATTTTTTTCAGTAATGTACACAGGGGCATCATAATTTCCCGGCACCGCCCTTCTATTGCTTCTGTCTGTCTAACGGCACGGTTATCACAAAAGTCGTCCCCTTGTTTTTGTTGGCATGAAAGGCCACCTTTCCCCCTTGAGCTTCCACGATCCTTTTGACGTTGGCCAGCCCAAGCCCGGTTCCCTGTTTCTTTGTGGAAAAAAAAGGCTGGAATATTTTCTCCCGGTCTTCCTCGGATATGCCGTATCCTTGATCTGTAACCTCCAACAGCGCTTCTGCATCTGAACGTCGGGTTTTTACAAGGACTTCTCCGTCTTTGGAAGAGGCCTGAATTGCATTGGCAACCAGATTCGAAGGATCAGTCAAGTAGTGCAGCAGGGAGATTCCAACAATCAGTCCGCCTGTTAAACCTAGTTTTTAACCATGTGGTTCTAGGTATTGCGTTACTCTTCCGGCTCGCACTGAAATTGACGGGGCAAAAAGGTCCTTCTCATTTTTTGTGCTCAAAGGTCGTGTTCCATGATAAGGTGATCCCATCTCCAGGTAGTATGACAATGCCAGCATTCTTCGACAGGGGGTTCTTCCACCCGGTCCGTGGCTATTTGATGTCCTTCCAGAATTCTGCTCCAGAATTCCGGTTCACGGTGTGATGCAGGGGCTTTGTGGCATTTGCTGCAGTTCCTGTCATCAGCCGGGGGGTGAACGTAGCCTTCAATTTCCCAGGAGGTAATGCCGTGACAAGCCCGGCAGTCATCACCGAACCTGCCCTGGTGGACATCAACATGACACTTTGTGCAGGCAAGGTCCGGATGAAACAGTGTGTGGTCCACGCTGGATATATCTGCAGCACGACCAAGGTGTTCGGTATGACAATCCAGGCAGTGTTCATGTTCTTCATGAAAACGCAGCTCAGGCTTAAATGCAGCTACATCCGGGAAGGAGTGGCATTGAAGACACATTTCATCCGTTACTCCCTGCCAGGGAATATGACAGGTTTCACAGTCGGAAATGAAGTCGTGTGCGTTGCTCAACGGGCCGGGTTTCGCGGCTTCATCATAGGTGTAAAGCCATATGGAAAACCCTGCGATCAATACGATCAATAAGCTGTTAATTACGGTTTTTTTCATGACAGCCAACGAAGTCCATAATAAATTGTGGTCAAAACATGGACGACCAACAGGGCAAACAACAGGACAGCAAATACAAAATGGATATTGTGCCATGTGGAAAAAACGATTTTAAGCCGTTCAAAGAACCTGATGGAATATTCCTTTTCCGCCAGGATCTGGAGTTCCTCAAGCCATCGCTCGCAATCGTCTTTTTCCGCCCAGGGAGAAGTCAGCACCCGGGGCCTTAATAAAGAAATGTCGCTGGAATCATCTGTTCTGCAGGCAGCCATTAAATTTTGTCTTTGTTTTTTTATATGTTGTTTCAGGAGATCATAGTCCCTTTTTTGTTCTTTCAGGGAGAGGTTTACCTTTTTGAAGAAAAAGTATCCGGTACTGCCGCTTAAAATCACAAGGACAACCGATAAGAAAAGCAGTATGCCAATGAGGCTGGAAACCACATGGGCAGAATGAATCACCACCAGGGAAGCACCGATAAGGCCGCAGGCAATATGTCGCCCCAGGGGATTCTGTCTGCCCTTTTTTTTCAGAATCCGCTTGCGGAAAGGATAGATCAGGGCCATGAGCATGAAAATGCTGCCCAGGATGCCCAGACTGTGACCCAGGGCACTCCCGGGAAAGGCCCGGTCCTGATGAAACAGGATACCTGTTAGAAGGATAACAAAAAACAAAGCCAGATAGGCGTTAACGCTTCTTTCCTTTAACATGAAAAGCTAGGCCTCCAGCACCAGGTCGCTTAAAGGAACCGCCACACAAGGCAATATCATATTCTGTCCCATGTCCTCATCGTCTAGACCGTCCTGAACATCCATCTCCACCTTTCCGGAGAGCATCCTGATTTTGCAGGTCCCACATATCCCTGCTTCGCATTCGGCATCTATTTCAATGCCGTTTGCCCTGGCCATGTCCAGGATATTGTTGTAACTGTCGCACCACTTAATGGTTTTTCCTGATTTTTTGAATTCCACTTCAATTGTCAGAATCGTCATTTTCCATCTCCTTTCTGATTGATTCCAGAATATCCTTTGTTCTTCTTTGCTGTTGGAACCATACTGCAAGCGAACCGAGGAAGAAAAGGCCCAGAAAGACCATGGTCAGAAAATGAGCCCAGGACATGCCCCAGATACCTTCATGCTCCTCGACATACCTGTCAGAGATCTTCAGCTGATCTCTAAACCACTGAATGTCAGGTTCCTGGGAATTCTGATTCGTGGATGCAAAGTAGGCAGGTGATCCATGAACGCTTTTCAAGGCAGCCGCCGTTCCTGCTGTAGATCCAAGCACAGCCAGAACCACTGCCCCTGCAATACATATGCTGATTAGTCGTATTATTGTTTTCTGCATCATCCTGTATTCTTCTCCTTTGCCCGATCACTAAATGTCCGGTGAAATCTTTGCGCGTTTGAGCAGCACAGAGTTGCCGATGACCGTGAGAGAACTGGCGGTCATGGCGATGACTCCGATCATGGGGTGTAACAGACCCAGAGCGGCAATGGGGATAGCCACTACGTTGTAGAAGAAGGCCCAGAACAGATTCTGAACGATTTTGCCGAATGTGGCCCTGGACAGACGGATGGCTTCGACAACCCTGGTCAGCTCGCCCGAAACCAGGGTCACGTCAGAGGCCTCAATGGCCACGTCAGCGCCTGCACTGATGGCAATGCCCACGTTGGCCTGCTTGAGGGCCGGGGCATCGTTGATCCCATCGCCGACCATGGCCACGTAGGGTCCAATCCTCTCCTGCAGCTTGCGGATCTCATCGACCTTTCCCTCAGGCAGGACCTCGGCCAGGATCTCATCAATGTCCACTTCCCCGGCTACGGCCCTGGCCGTCCTTTCATTTTCCTGTTTCTGGGCCGCGATTACTTCTTCGGAACGTGCCAATGGGAGTGGGACATCTTCCCTAATGATAACACATTCAATTCAGGATCAATACAAATCAGCAGGGTCTATATCTGCAAAGCAGCTCAACTATCAGTGCAGTCCCTTAATCGATCCTTATTGCCTGAATATCGGCTTCCACATCGCCTAGTCCCATAGTGAGCGGCAAGGTAACATAATGAAACCTGCTGGAAACATGGTCGTCGAACAATCCAAATCCGACATTGTAAACGTTTCCTTCGGTGAGCACTTTGTCATCCGGATATCCGGTATCCAGTTCCCGGACCAGGGTCACTGCCCACTTGCCGTCCTCCCATTTGGAATATGCATCAACCGCTCCGCGGCTTCCCGTGGCTTCCCGCAGAATCCTTCGAGGCAGCATATCTCCATCGCGGGCTTCGGCTTCCGGATCATAGTGGGCCCAATTCTGCTTGGGTCCTTCCGTATACAGGGGATATTGATCGATCTCTCCAGCCTTGAGCTTCTCTTCCGGGAAGAAGTTGAAGCCTGTCTTTTCCCGGTCATACATCCAGTCGCTTTCCACATAGGGAGGATCCTGGTTGATCCAGGAATTGACACCGCTCACTCCACTGAAGCGATACTCCAGGACATAATCGCTGCTTGCGGACTGCATGGGAGCGGAACGCGCACCCCGGAACTGAATCAAATCCAGAAACTCACCTTCTTCAAACATCTGCTCAGCTTTCTCCGAGTCCACCTTGTCCCATCCGCCAGCCTCGTCCAGCTCGTAACGAGTCTTCAAAAGATATTTCCTGATGTCATCCTCACCCAGGTTATCCTCACCCAGGTACGGATGGGCCTTTACTTCCTCCGTGGAAGGCCTTTTCGGCATCTCCCGCATGCTGCTATGACAGGTCACCCAGCAACCGACTTCTTTCACTCCCACCTGAGCTCCTGCATAAGCGGCAATGTTTTGGTCATCGAGGATCAAGGCAAGTCTGTCCTCATAGCTGTAAAATTCGTTTTTCCCCAGAGGATAGGGTTTGTTTTTCGAGGCCCTTATCCACTCTCCTTTGCTTTCATCGTAACGATAAGTTCCGTGGGTAATACCCGGTCTTTCCGATTCCCACTCCGCTCTCAGGTAAAAATACTGCTCGTCATAAGCCGCCTGGAGCTTTAAATCCTTGGCGCCAGCTTTTCCTTCGATGGGAGTGGGCTCCAGCTCGTTACCCTTGACCAAGCTTTCGCCCAAAGCCTCTTCCCGGCCTTCGTGACAGGATCTACACCCCGTGCCGTTTGCCAATCCGCTGGCACCCGGATGTGCCTCACTTTCCAGCCATTGCCAGGAGGATTGCCCCGGATAAAAAGTGGTTACCCAGGTAGTGGGCACATCCCCCCAGTCCCCGGGAAAGACGAAATCCCCAGTGAAATCGATGCTTGGATACTCCTGGTCGGTTTCCTCAAGATGGGAGCTGAGGCCTAAATTGACCCCAAAGGCAATAAATGAGGCCAGCATCACAGCAAAGCCGGAAAAACAGATTTTTAACATTTTCACCCCTCCTTCCTTGAGCAATCTCTGTGTAAAGCACGCAGGTCAATTTAAAAGTGCCAATAGGGATATGCCCGTGGAGTCCAGCTGCTGTGCGGATAGTCAAACTTGAGCCGGAGATAGACCTTTTTCAGGGCGACTGCATCATGGGTCTTTTTGAACTGGGACACCCCATTCAGGTATACTGCTTCGGGTGCACTGCCGCTGGCCGCGGACTCCTTGAGCAAATCTTCCAGAATATCAACAGCCGCATCCAGGCGGTTTGCATTAAAAGCGATCTTTGCCTGTCCCAGCTTGAGAAAAGGTACAAACTCATCAGGAGGTAAGAAGCCCTGCGCGTCGTGATGAGTCGAGCCTTCAGGATCCATAATAAACAGTCTTGGCGTCCACCTGACCTTGAAGCTGTCCATATAAGGCTGTTCATCATAGGGGATGCGCAGGGGTACAAAATTTTCCATGAGAAATTTTGAAGCTTTGGCGTTGGGATACGTGACCGCATCCATCTGCTGACAACCTATTCATCCGGGATTGAAGAAGTCCAGCAGGATGGGGCTGCCTTGCTCTCCCGCTTTATTCAGAGCTTCATCCATTCCTGTCTGCCAAATTATTTCTTCTGACATTTTGCGCACTCCTTTCCTTTATTACTATCAGACTTATTATTTCCAGATAATCCATATGTGGATTGNAGCCTGGAAAACATTTTTCAAGTATAGCTTGCAATACTCCAAGGCCAAAAGTCAGGGCACTTACCCTGTCTATAGCAAGAAAAAGGCCAAAGATTCCAAGGCAATTTGGGCAGGCCCTGGCCTATGGGTAAAAGCTGGACCAAAAGAGAAGGAATTGACAGCCCCAATCAGTAACCACTGTAACTAGTAATCAGGTTTTGGGGTCAAAAGACGTTTACCTTGGAGGGAAAAAAGAAGCTGGCAAGGTCTTTGAGTCAAGGTTTCTTGACTTGCTGTGCATCAAGGGGCCGTGAAATGGAACGCGATCCATTTTGCCTCTGCGGGGATACATGGTGCAGGACATGTCCCTCCAGCACAAACCAGGCTAATGTATGGACCCAGAGTTCTACAACTCGGTTCCCGAGGCAGGCGTGGGGACAGTGAAATTATCCTCCAGACAGCATTGACTAGTTTCTTTGCCTGCTGTAGATTGTCGATAATACGGAAAGGCAGGCCGCGAAGCAGTCGTTACTTAGAATGTTCACCCCGAAGTATTCACCCCTCCAGGACAACCTCTGAATGAGCCAGTTATGAAGGAAGCCTGCACTTTCTCCCCACAGGACCTCAAAAGCCCATTTTTCTGGCAAATCCTGGACTCCATTGAGGCCGGCATCAGCATACTGGACCCCCAGATGCGCATCATTGCCGCCAATGCCTGGACACGCAGGCTGTATTCTCATCATCAGCCTCTGGAGGGCAAGCTCTGTTACCGTGTCTTCCAGGAAAGGGACCAGGTGTGCCCCTGGTGCCCGGTGGTCCGGGCCTTGGAAACGGAAACCACGCAGCGGGCCGAGGTTCCTTATACCCGGGAAGGGGAAATCCAGGGCCATTTGGAGATAACCGTCTATCCCCTCCTGGACGAATCCGGCAGGATGGAAGGGGTGATAGCGCATGTCCAGGATATTTCTCCTCGGGTGCAGGCCCGTCAGGAGCTAGAGACGGAAAAGGAAAAGTTCCGTCTTTTTGCTGATTATACCGCCAATTGGGAATACTGGATCTCGCCCCAGAGAGAGATAATCTATACCACGCCCGTTTGCGAGGAGGTTACAGGGTACACTCCCCGGGAATTCATCCAGGATCCGGACTTGTTGTTCAGGATTGTCCATCCAGGGGATAAATCTTTGCTCCAGAACCACAAAGAACGATTCCTGCCCGGATCGCATCAATACTGCGAGTTTCAGTTCCGGATCATAAACCGCAATGGTGAGCTGCGCTGGATCAATCACAGGTGCCGCCCGGTATTCGACTCCAAGAACAACTACCAGGGCCGCAGGGTCTCCCACTCGGATATCACCCAGCGCAAGCGCGCGGAAGGAAAGCTTCTGGAGCGCCTCAAGGAACTGAACTGCCTCTTTGAGGCAGCGTGGATCATAAATCAAAATTATCCCATAGAAACCGGCCTGGAAAGCCTGGTCCATGTCCTGCCATCTGGATTCCGCTACCAGGATCAGGCCTGGGCCAGGATAGATTACCGGGACCGGAGCTACACCACGGGTAATTATCAGGAAACCTCCCGGAAGATTTTCCGGCAGGGACAGGTTACCCCGGATGAAGAGGTCCGGATTACCGTGGGCTATGCCTTGAAGATGCCGGAACAGGACCTTTTTCTTTTGGAGGAAGCCAAGCTCCTGGACAGTATTGCCGGCTTTATCACCAATTACTTGATCCGCAAGGAAATGGAGAGTGCTCTGCTGACAAGCCAGGAACACCTGAATTCCATCCTGGAGCAGATCCCGGCCAAGATCTGCCGCTTTCAGCCGGACTGGACCATAGAGTTCATTAACCGGGCCTACTGTGAATTTTTCGGCAAATCCGGCCAGGAGCTGGTGGGAACCAGTTTTCTGGACCTGGTTCCCCCTGAGAAGCGGGACTTGGTGCGCAGGCACTTCAGCTCACTGTGCCGGGATAACCCGGCGACAAGCTACGAGCACCGAGTCCAGGGGGCAGATCAGAGGTTTTACTGGCAACATTGGATGGATCAGGCCATATTCGATTCCCAGGGCAGTATCCTGGCCTACCAGAGTGTGGGTGTGGACATCACCCAGCAAAAAGAGAACGAGTTCAAGGAAAAGGAACTCCTGGAGCAGCTCCAGCATGCTTCCAAGATGGCCGCTCTGGGCACCCTGGTCTCCGGTGTGGGACACGAGATCAATAACCCCAACAGCTTCATCATGCTCAATGCTCCCATGATCCAGGAGGCCTGGCAGGACGTCCTGCCCATCCTGGAGGAGCACGCGGCACGGCACGGGGATTTTAACATGGCCGGGATTCCATTTTCAGACATGCGCCGGCAACTCCCCGTCCTGCTAAAGGGGATAATCGAGGGTAGCCAGCGTATAAAGAATATTGTGGCCGATCTCAAGGACTTTGTCCAACAAAGTCCCCAGCAGAGCTTTCAAAGAGTAGACCTGAACCAAATTGTGGAAAAGGCTGTGAGGCTCACGCAACATAAGATCACGAAATACACGGACAACTTCCAGGTGACTTACGGGGAAAACCTTCCCGCGATATCCGGAGAGTCCCAGAAGCTGGAACAGGTGGTCATGAACCTGCTCCTCAACGCCTGCCAGGCCTTAAATCACAGTAATGAGGCCGTGACCCTCCGGACCCGATGGGATCCGGAGGGAGAAGCAGTGCTTTTGGAGGTGGAGGATGAGGGCTGCGGCATAGATCCCCGGGACCAGGAGCATCTCCTGGATCCCTTTTTCACCACCAGGTCCCGGGAAGGCGGCACAGGTCTGGGCCTTTCCATCACTTCCTCCATTGTCCAGGATCACGGCGGCCGGCTGGAGTACTACTCCCAGCCGGATCAGGGAACCATCTTTCGGGTTTATCTGCCTGCGGCCGAGATGAGTAAATACATGCAAACCCACAGACACCAAGCAGAGAGCAAGGAACAATGAGACTCATTGCTCATAACCCGTTGCTTATCACTTAGCCATGTCCCAGGAGCAAGAACCCTCCATACTCATAGTGGATGACGANCAGCACCTTTTGGACAGNCTTGCCCTGACTCTGCGGAGCAAAGGTTACGAGCACGTCTTCACCTGCACTCAGGGCTCAGAGGTCCTGCCCCTGCTGAACGAACACCGCAGCCCTGTGGTACTTCTGGACCTGTTTCTACCGGATCTTTCCGGGGAAGAGATTCTCTTTCGGATCTGTACCGAACACCCTTACGCTTCGGTAATTATCATCACCGGGATCAACGAGGTGGAAACCGCGGTGCGCTGCATTCATGCCGGGGCCCTGGATTACCTGGTCAAACCGGTGGAGCAGGAACGGCTGGTCACATCGGTGGACCGGGCCCTGAAACACAGCGCCATCCTGCTGGAGAACCGGAGGCTCCGGACCAAGCTTTTACATCAGGGGCTGCAAAAACCCCAGGCATTTGAACACATCCTCACCCGCTCTCCCCAAATGCAGGCCATATTCAATTATCTAGAGGTAATAGCTCCCGCCCGGGACCCGGTGCTCATCACCGGGGAGACCGGGACAGGCAAGGACCTCCTGGCCCGTTCCCTGCATCTGGCTTCCCAGAGAAAAGGCCCTTTCCTCCAGGTAAACACCGCCGGTCTGGATGAGCATATGTTCGCGGACACCATGTTCGGACATGTTCGGGGGGCCTTCACCGACGCCAGGCAGGCCCGGGATGGTCTGGTGGAACAAGCCCGGGGAGGAACTCTTTTCCTGGACGAAATAGGGGATCTTCCCTCTGGCTCCCAGGTAAAGCTTCTGCACCTGATTCAGAACCAGGAATACTTCCCTCTGGGCGGAGATCGGTCCAAGAAGGCGGACGTGCGCATCGCCGCCGCCACCAATCGGGACCTGAAGGCCAGAATAAAAGAGGGCCGCTTCCGCAAGGATCTATATTACCGCTTGAGCACCTATCAAGTCCATCTCCCGGCCCTCAGGGAGCGCTCCGAGGACATTGTCCTTCTTGCGCAGCGCTTCATGGAGGAGGCCGCCAGGGAACTGGGGCTGGAACGCAATTCCCTGCCGCAACACCTGGCTTCCTGGCTGCAGAGCTGCGATTTTCCCGGCAATGTCCGGGAGCTGCGCAGCCTGGTTTTTGACGGTCTGGCTCGGGGAGGGATTTACGGCCTGGAGGAAAAACTGCGCTCTCTCACCGGACGGGAGGAGCCACCGGAGGAACGTTCCGGTTTCTATGCTGATTCCCGGGAGTTCGGCTTTCCGCCCCCCCTGCCCACTCTGGCATCCGCAATCCAGAACCTGATTCAGGAAGCTTTGCGTCGCACCGACGGGAACAAGGCCCAGGCGGCCAGGATGCTGGGCATATCAAAGCAGGCCCTGCACCAGCGGTTGAAGAGAGAGAGAGAACCATTGTAATCTGACCTGATCTTGCCTTTCAATCTTTTGTTTGGAATATCAAGTTGTCTTTACTCCATGAGGCGCACCCTTCAGTAAAAGCACAAATCCTGACGGCACCCCTTTGTACCCTCCCAGTCAGAGGTAAAGTTTTCCTGACCTTTGCTTGCTGATTTACTGATTTGCTTTGTTTTAAGTCAATATCTATTGACTAACATTCGCACCTGAACTCAAAAAAGTCTTTTGTTTCAAATTGATAACAACTTGGCATCGCTCCTGCTTTATCAATGGACAACGAGTTCTTTATTCAAAAAAACAAGGCAATGAAAACAAAAATTCATGCAGGGCACATAAGCCTTCGCTGCAGGACTGATCTTCAATAAACCGAATGAGATATGAACTGGACTGCGCATCCGGACAGGTCCATTCAGCACGGTGACATCAAGGATGGATTGAGGGCATGGCTAGAATTGGCACAGACCAAGAAACAGACCAAGCTGCAGACATAAACAGCAATGTCATGGATGGAAAGCATATCCTGATAATCGATGATGAAGCCTCGTTTCGTTCCACTGTCAGTCTGATTCTGTCAGCCAGAAGCTTTAGGATAACCGAGGCCGCCGATGGAATGCAGGGCTTGAAGACTGTCAGGGAACTGCAACGCAGAGGTGACTGTCCCGATCTGGTTCTGACGGATCTCAAAATGCCCCGAATGGGCGGAGTTGAATTCCTGAAGAACCTTAAGCAGGAAAACATCCCGGTACAGGTGGCAGCGATCACTGGCTATGGTGATCGCGACAATACAGCAGAACTGGGCCGCCTGGGTTGCAGGCATATTCTGAACAAGCCCTTTGAATCCAGGGAACTTCTTCTTTTTCTTCAAAATATTTTTCAAGAACAGGCAGGGCGTGAATGAGTCTTCAGCCGGTTCAAGGGATATAAAAGGTTGAGAATAACAGGTCCGAAATTGTGTTGATGCCCCCTAATTAGTTTCCATCCGGAAATTATTTATTTCCGGATGCTGAAGCTATCGGTTTTATTTCCGGAAACGAGGAGTTTTTTCTTTTGGCAAGGATATCAAGCAATTATGAGGAGGCGTATCTTAATACGTTGACGAA
>SL_5KL_010_SEDDRAFT_10002236_pt1 | contig 10948 bp, 8 predicted proteins | sample SodLakKL_010_SED_FD_9118 | JGI IMG/M metagenome (IMG submission 9118)
TTATCCCTGAACTCTACAGCCTCTTCAGTTGCCCATTGAGGAATCTGATCCAGAACAAAATTAGAAGCATCTCCTGTCATCTCATACCATTCTCCTGTCCAACCCAGACCATCAGCAATGATTATCGATTCCAGTTCCAGCTCCTCAGCCTGGCTGATAAAGGCCGAAAAGGCGTCGACCGAACCTACTGTTCCAGCCAGCAGACTGATATCATCTCCTCTAAAGCTCTGCAAGAGAGGATAAAAATCTGTCTCTTCAGTTCCAAAATACTCATGGGTAACTACTTCCCAGCCAGCCTCTTCTAATTGTTCGGCTATTCCAGCACCAAAATCTCTACCCCAGTCAGTATCATCACCATATATGGCAGCTCGATAATTTGCCGGCTCCCAGATGCCAGCTTCAATTGCTTCATCAATAGCTGCAACATAACCGGCAGTCAGTTCCCCGGGCATCGGCCAGCCTTTGCCGTGCCAGTAGGTATAAAACTCCGGGTCGCTTTCATAGTTTTCATTAATTACCTCGGTCGAGCCATATCCAAAGAAGTGCGGTATCTGATGATGGGCTGAAATATCCATCAAACCAACACATACCCAGCTATGCCAGCTTAAAAAACCCAGATCCATATCATCGCGCATTATAGCCATTTCATAAGCCTGAGCTCCCATAGCGGTATCAGATTCAGAGTCCAGCCAGAGAACTTCAATTTCATAATCTCCGATTGTATAATCAATTCTGGAAAAAGCCATCTCGACAGCATTTTGAAACTCCTCCCCAACCCGAGCGCTCGGTCCTGTCAGGGGAGCTACAGCTCCAATAGTTAAAGTCTTCTCAGCAGCTAAAGCTTCTCTAGCGAAGAACCCTGAACTTATTACCAAAGCCAGCAGTAATACCACAACAAAAAGCTTCTTTTTCATTAATTTTCACCCCTTATAATAGTTAATTCGGTCTATCTGCTCTTCTCTGCCCTGGAGATAAAAATAATATAGTTAATTCCAGATACTCCCCCCTTTCCCGATCTCAATTTTATCAATCTCTTGTCTGCTTTAGCTTATCTCATTGAGAAAGGACCTTATTTTTGGCGCTGCTATAAACAAATTTAAGCAGTGAGGCCATTCCCCCGGGATAGTAGACCATAACCAGGATTAACATAAATCCATAGACAATTAATCTCAACTCGGGAACTGGCCTGAGATACTCTAAGAGAGGGAAAACAATCAAGGCCGAGATTACGCTGCCCCAGAGAGAACCTCGACCTCCGATATAGGCTATCGCTAAAATTTCAACAGTCTGTCTGGTATGAGTGACATCAGGAGTTAGTATTCTAAAATAATGAGCATAAAACCAGCCCACCAGACCGGCCACTGCACAGGATATTGTGAAATTGATTATCTTATACTTAGTTGAGTTAACTCCAGAGGCATGAGAGGCTTCCAGATCCTGGCCAATCACGGAAAAGGCTGTGCCATACTGGGAGTTGATAAGCAGACTTAAAACAACATAGATAAAAAATCCCAGACCGATTAAAATATAATAAAAGGGCACATTACTGGGTGTCCGAAGTAAAGAGGGAACTATCAAACCCGAACTACCCCTGGTCAATCCAACCCAGTTGATCGCCAGCGAATGAGCAACCAGTGCCAAAAACCAGGCCATACAGGCAGCAAAGATACCCCGGAGACGCAGTGTCAGTAAACCCAGCAAAAATCCCACCAGTCCGCTCACTGCCACAGCAGCAAATACCGTCAGCCAGGGAGATATACCAAACCTGGTTGCAATAATACCCGAGCTGTAAGCTCCGATTCCCATAAAAGCAGCATAGCCAAAGTTAACGATGTTAATAAAACCACCGGTAAAATCAAAACCCATACCCAGAATGCCAATAATCAGACTGGTAATCATAATTCGCAGGAGATAACCATCTCCATAGAAAACAGGAAAGAGCAAAAATAATGCCAGTACCAGCAGAGGCAGAATAATGTTTGATTTGTTTTCGATATTCATGGAATTCCTCCATTTTATTTTTCCCATATGCTCTGAACACCTTTTTTGCCAAAGATACCCTGAGGAGCAACAATTAAGATAATGATAATAACGGCTAAACTAACAGCATTCTGCCAGCCGGCTCCAAAATAGGCGTAGGAGAGGGTCTCCAGTATCCCCACAATAACTCCTCCAATAAAGATTGGCCCAACATTTCCCATTCCAATAAGGATGATGACAAACCAGGACTTGAATAGAGGATTTAGCCCCATCATGGGATGAGCAGCATTGATGGCCAGCAGGCTGGACCCGGCTATTCCAGCCAGTCCCGCTCCCAGGGCAAAGGTCAGGGTAAAAATAAAATTCAAATTCACTCCAACAAGCTCTGCTCCAATCTCATCCTCAGAGACTGCCTGGATTGCCCTGCCGGTTTTGGTTTTAGTGAGAAAATACCAGAATATTAGAACGGCTAATGCACTGATCGCAAAACCTATCAATCTATCATTCGATACGGTAATAGTCCCCAAAATGCTGGTAGTTCCGGGCCAGAAAGAGCTTATTCCCAGGTATCTATAGCCAAAAATATACTGGGCAGTGTTCTGCAGTATTATGCTTATTCCCAGAGTTAAAAGAAAGCAGTTCATGATCCATCTTCCCGGTAAGGATCTTTTTCTTAAGGGTCTGAAGAGGACAATCTCCAGTATTCCTCCCACAACAAAGGTTCCTGCAGCAGCAAAAATTATTGTTAAAACAGGAGGCAGGCTCAAAGTTGTATACCCGATATAAGCCAGATAAGCTCCAATCATATATAACTCGCCGTGGGCAAAATTGGGTATATTCATAACCCCAAAGATTAAGCCCAGACCCAGGGCCATTAAAATGTAGCTTGATCCCCGCAACACTCCAATTGTTAGAAGATTTATTAAAAATTCCATATCTCCAACCACCTCATAAGGTTTAAAATAACCAAAATATTTTCAAAAAATCAATCCCGGTCAACCGCTGATAAAAATCAAGGTTCTTCAGATTCAGGCTGTTGCAGTTCAGACATGGCCGTAATAATCCCGATGGACAACTGTTGAATAGGCATAATCCAGCAGAGTACCCCAGCTGAATACTGGGAGGTCAATTTCTCGCTGTATTGCCCGGGCAAAGGGCTGCATGCCTGTACATTCCAGCATTATTGCTCCAATATCAGGATTTTTTTCTGTAAAATCTTTGCTGATCTCTATCATGTCCTTTTCTGCTTTATCGAAATAAATTTCTGGAATCTCAGGACGTTTTTCATGATCCCAGAGATTATCAAATTCAGGACAGTCATATTCATCCTGAGCCCCTGCAATAACAATGTTACTATCAGGGTTAATCCCAACTCTTGTTAAATGCTTATCAGTTAAAAATCTTCTTTGAGCACAGATAATGCCAACTTTCTTCTCGGGACCGATAACCTGCTGGATAAAAGGCACCTGAAGCAGGCTTGACATAAAAACAGGCACTTCCACATGACCGGCAACATCCTGCTGGAAATAAGCAAAATAGCCACATTCTGCAGCAATTGCCCGGCATCCCATATCCTCAAGATTTTTTGCTGCCCTTAAAATCGGTTCCCGGCAGGGTGACTTATCCTCTTCCCAGACCAGGGTGTGGTTGTCAACTCTGTCAGCAATTTCATACTGAACCGGGTAGGGGAAGGCGCTGGCATTGCGCACATCCCCGGGAAATCCCGGATAAACATCATCTAAAATAATTATTCCCAGTCCCATTCCGTAACAGGCATGATTCTTTCGAGCAGTTATGTGATTAATATCCCTGTCCCTGTTCTGATACCACATAATCACTTTCACCCCCGATTTTCTATTGGTTTTTCTCAAAGCAGCTCTCTCATACTCTTTTCCACAAACTTTCCTCTATTTCATCCAAAGCCTGAACCTGGTTTTCCTCGCTGAGTCTCTCTCCTTCTCTCTCGGTAATTTCAGTGATTCTTGCTTTAATTTTCTCTCGAATCTGGGATATCTCTTTGCCTTCCATATCACGGCTGAAAAGTTCGGGATACCAGATATTTCTGAAATTTTCATTGGTATGATCGTGGGTCAAATAATGTCCGGCCGGTCCTACCTCTGCTATCACCTCCAGAGCCAGTTCTTCTGAGTTAACAGCTATCCCCTTCCTGTATACGCTCAACATATCAATTATTTCAGCAAATAAAACCACCATTTCAGGCGAAAGGCTGTTGCAGTGATCCATTATGCCTACATCATGAACCAGATCAGCTTTGCTTAATATCGTTGAAAAACAGGACATGGCTGCCTCGCTTACTGCCTGTTCATCGATAGACCTGGCATCGGTAGTTCCTGCGGTACCATAAAAAGGCAGCTTATAAAAACTGGCCAACTCTGCTGCTGCAGCCACCAGCATATGAAATTCCGGTGCTCCATAGGAGCCGATTGTGGTCTTCATGTCAAAAATTGAAGGCATGGCTCCATATATAATTGGGGCTCCGGCATTGATAAGCTGATGAATAACCAGGCCGGATAATACCTCAGCATTAGACTGAGCTAAAGCGCCGGCAAAAGTAACCGGGGCGGTACCGCCCAGCATACAGTAGGGCATATAGACATTTGGGATTTCATTTTCAGCTACAATCGAAAGCTTATCGGTGCTCTCCTGAGGATGATAGAGCGGCGGTATCGGCTCGCAGTAATAGAAGGCAAAGGGTTTTTCCTTGAATTTTTCACTGCCACCGCTTACTGCTTCCAGTATCTTTAGCTGGTCCTTTAGACCCTGAACATCATTGGAAGAGAAATTCACCGGTTTGCTGCAATTTTTCACCACATCCAGTAAGGCCAGCTGGGATTGGATTTTTTCAGGAACATCACCGGCCAATCCAACAGCCAGAATAAAGTCGATATTGTCCAGAGATTCAGCAATTTTTACCATCATTTCGGTGTCCTGCCGTTTAAATTCTCTTACCTCACCGGTGAAGGGGTCAAGAAATTGCAGCATATCAGCATGAGTGCCAAAGTATACTGCCTCAGTGCCGAGCTTCATTGCCTCTCTACCCGAGCGGTTGTAGATGGTAATAGTTTTAGGCGCATCGGCTAAAGCCTGCTCGACCAGTTTTTCTGGAATAAAAACCAGATCTCCCTCAAGAGCTGCCCCCTTCTCAGCCAGCATATTCCTGATTTTTTTATCGTCAACCCTGACTCCCAGTTCCTGCAAAATCTGCAGGCTGGCCCGATGAATTTCAGCAAGATTATCATCAGATAACAGCTCAAATTTTGTGTTACTAGCAAAGTTTATTGCCATTGATGATTCCTCTCCTTACAAGATTATTATCGAATTATTGTTATTTTAATCCTTTTCCAGATAGCTGCCCTCATGGAGATAATCAAGCATTTCGCCTTTATCCATATGGCCGATGCCGAGATAATCTAAAGTATAACCCTCCTGGTAAAAATCTCTATTGAGCATAGCAGAGGCCAGATTAATCATGGAATCTATCACGGGAGTCTCCACCCCGAATTTTTTGCCCAATTCATGATAAACATGACAGCCTACCGGAATATCTTCGGTTATATATCTATGTTCAATATCATGGGGTCCGGTACCAAACTGGATCTCATCCTGCTGGTCAAAGGGAATCCGGTAGTCCTTGCCCATATATTCCTGCCCCAGGATATTTTCTCTGTGGAAGAAATCTTCTCTGGCAAAATCTTGAATCCCAACCCCCATAGCACTGGCCAGAGCTTTTTCCTCCTGATAGAAAGAGTGCTGGACTTCAGAGATCGAAGGGCAGAAGGCATGAGAATAGATGGAATACTTGTATTTATCCTCTCCAAAAATACTCCAAAGTTTTCCATGGTGCTGACTCCCAGAAGGGCTCCCGGACAGTGGAGAACAGGATTTACGTTGCTGAAGCCAATATCCATCACCGTATCACCGCCGGTTACTCCTTCACCGTTAGTGACGGCATCCATGCATCCCATATATTCTGTGCTTCTCAAAAAGGCATCCTGGTCTCTGGATGGCAGAGCAGCTCCTCTTAAAGTAATTGCCCGGTAGTAGGCCCTTATTTTGGGGAGAACAACTCCACCCTTTATCTCCACTCTGCAGCCATAGGGAGAGCTTGACCAGCCTCCTACAATTACCTCCTTGTCACAGCCGGCCTCTCGCATCATTTTCCTGAGAACAAGCGAGCCATAGTTATCGGGGAAGATATGGACAACCATTCCATCCTCTAAGGCCGGAATCAATTTCTCAAAAAAGGGCTTATGGCCAACAGCAGGGGTTGTTATGATAACAATGCCTGCTCCCTCCACCGCTTCAGCCACATCGGTTGTGACCCTGGCAAATTGAGCTGTTCCCGATCTTTTAAAGCCATATAGATTTAACTGCTGGCCAAAAAATTCAATGCCATTTTCTGCAACACCAAAAAGAGTCTCTGCTGCAAAGGGCTCCAGATCACAGATTCTTACCTCAGCTCCTGCTAAGGCACAATCAGCAGAAATTGCTTTACCTACAGCTCCTGCCCCTAATACTGCAATCGGTTTGTTTTTTAGTTCATTAATATCAATCATTACATTACCTCCTGTTAAAATTAAGTGAGCCTGTTCTATTCCAGAAGTTCAAAGGCCAGATCCTTGGCTGAGGCAGCATCCGGAGCCCAGCCGTCTGCTCCTATCTCATCGGCAAACTCCCTGGTAACCGGGGCTCCTCCCACAATTACCTTAACGTCATCTCTTAAACCCTCTTCCTCTAGGACCTCGATAACATCCTTCATCTCCAGCATGGTGGTGGTTAAAAGAGCGCTCATGCCCAGCACATGGGGCTTGACCTCTCTAACGCTCTCCACAAATTCATCGGCCTCAACATCGGTGCCGAGATCGGTAACTTCCAGGCCGCCGCTCTCCATCATCATACCTACCAGGTTTTTGCCGATATCGTGGAGGTCTCCTGCTACCGTGCCCAGCACCACTCTACCGGCCTCTTCCATCTCTCCCTCAACCAGGAGAGGCTGCACTATCTCCATACCGCCCTTCATGGCCTTGGCAGCCATAAGTACCTCGGGTACAAACATATCGCCAGCTTTAAATCTCTTACCGACTACATTCATGCCGTTGATTAATCCCTGATTGATTATCTCAGTCGGCTTGACTCCCTCATCAACTGCCTCCCGGGTTAATTCCGCTACCTCGGCAGCATTTCCCTGGATGACGCTGTTGCTTAATTTTTCAAAATCCATAACTATTTAGACCACCTTTGCAATTTTTTTGGCTCCGATTCAAGTTTTAGCCCAGAGCTAAAATTTATCTGAACTCAGCAAATAATTCCTNAAAACTTTCCTCGCTCTCCTGAATATGATAAACGTGCTTATCTTCCGGGAACTTTTCCTCTTTGACATCTGCTACATATCGGGAAAAGGCCTCTGTGATCTCTTCAGCTATATTAGCATATTTTTTGACAAACTTGGGAGTAAAGGCTTCGAACATGCCGAGCATATCCCCGCAGATAAGAAGCTGACCGTCACAGGGGAGTCCTGCTCCAATGGAATAAACCGGGATCTCAAGTTTTTCGGTGATAAATTCCGTCACCTCGGGAGGAACAGCCTCCACCAGAAGAGCCTCGCAGCCGGCCTCCTCAACAGCAATGGCATCCTTGATGAGCTCTCTGGCACTCTCAACCTGGAGCCCCTGGGCTTTAAAACCTCCCATCTGTCCGGAACTCTGGGGTGTCAGGCCGATATGACCGAAGACCACAATTCCGGCATCGGTAATAGCTCTGATCTGCTCACAGACCCGGCGTCCGCCCTCAAGCTTGATGGCATCCATATCAGCTTCCTTTAAGAAGCGGCCGGCATTGGCCACCGCTGCTTCAGAGGAGGTCTGGTAGGACATAAAGGGCATATCTCCGATGCAGAAGGTGTTGGGCGCACCTCTTCTCACATCCTGACAGTGGGAGATGCAGTCTTCCATCGTCACCGGAATGGTGCCCTGATAACCTTTCACCACCATGCCGAGAGAGTCACCCACCAGGATCATGTCAATCCCGGCCTGCTCGGCAAAGGAAGCCATGGGAAAATCATAGGCTGTGATCCAGGCCACTTTTTCTCCCTGATTTTTCATCTCTTGAAAATCTAAAATACTTTTTTTCTTAGCCACTTAACTCATCCTCCTTATGATGTGATTTATGCGATTAATTGTATGAGGCTCCGGTTTAATTCTAGAGAATAAAGCCTCTGCTTAAAAATTAAATGATTTGCTTAAATAGCGATGTTGCATGATGCTGAGCGATGTTGAGTGATATTGGGTGGTGCTGGGTTATATTGGTTATGTTGGTTATGTTGGATGAAAAATTGAGCGATTCCGCCAATGAGTCTGTTTTTTTTATCCTGTCCTGAAGCGCTCTTGTTTATAGCTCTGCGATAAACCTATTCAACCTTTTATCAATACTTTTATCCAAATAGGGAGGTTCAAAATCTCTGAGCAGGCTTTTCCATTTTTCTCTGGCTCTCTCAACAGTCGGAACATGACTGGAGTTATTATCAAATCTCAGGCGGCTGCTGATTGTTGGCTGATAAAAATCCCTCATATGCTTAAAAGTGTGCTCTTCCTCCAAAAAATGTCCTCCCGGTCCAACCTGATTGATGACTTCCTCTGCCAGTGATTCTTCATCCACTTCTATCCCTTCGTTATAGCTTTTAAGCATGCCAAGAATCTCATTATCGATAATAAATTTTTCAAAGGAAACTGTCATATAGCTCTCCATAATTCCCAGAGAATGAACAATCAAATTGGCTCCCTGACTGACCGAAGTCATCAAATTCATCATTGATTCGTATCCAGACTGGCTATCGATTATTACTGCATCTGTTAAAGCTCCTCCGGTCCGAGAGGGCAGATTATAATAATCTGCCAGCTGAATACTGGCAGCAATAAACTTGGCCTGCTCAGGACTCCCAATCGTTAAACCGGCTGTTCTCAAATCAGTTACTGTGGAAGCCGAGCCATAAACCACCGGAGTACCGGGATTGATTATCTGAGTCAAAGCGATCCCCGCCAGTATTTCAGCATTCTGCAGCGCTAAAGTTCCGGCAATTGACATCGGACCGGTAGTTCCTGCCATTGCTGCCGGGGTGATGATGACTGCCTGATTGTGTTTAGCATGCTCTATCAGGGAGCCTGTCATCTGGTTGTCAAATTGCAGGGGACTGTTGGTGCTGATAATGGTAATTAAAACTACTCTATCATCAATAATAGTTTCTTCTCCAAATAAGATGGCTGCCATCTTCAGGCAATCTAAAGCTTTTTTTGAGCCATAACAGGAGCCGCGCAAACATTTATCAGAATATTTAGCCCCGGCATAAAAGAGCCTGGCATGTCTGGTCTCAGCAGGTAAATCTGTTGGTTCTAAAATCAACCCCCCCAGAATATCTAAGTGTTCACTGGCAGCTGCCAGCCTGGTTAGTCTAAGGTAATCCTCATAGGTAGCCCTCCGCCTCCCTTTATCAAGATCACTTACAAAAGAAGGGCCGGAGGTGGGCGAGATGACAGTCTCACTGCTTCCAACAACAACACTTTTAGCCGGATTTCTGGAGTAGAGCTTAAAGGAAGAAGGAGGTTTTTTGACAGCCGATTCAATTAAACTGGCAGGGAGATAAACCCTTGAGCCTTCAACTTCAGCTCCCCTGTTTTTTAAAATTTCAAGAGCCTCTTCGTGAAAGATATTAACTCCCGTATTTTGTAGAATCTTTAATGAGACATTATGTATTTTTTTTATTTCGCTTTCTGTTAATAATTTTTCTCGGGAAATATGTTTTATCAATAAATCCTCCTCCTTAACTTTAAGTTTTTTCGAAAATATTTTGACATTTTTCTTCTGGTAAGCTTTTATATTACGCTATATTAGAGGGCTATTTGCCAAAGACACCAGAACTGCCGGGAAAATTAAATTGCTGGTAATAAAATGCCACTGCCTTAGGTGGTTTACTGTTAAGCTGACGGCCTCTGCTAATTTTCCTGATATTGCCCGGTTTTGTCCTTTTGACCTGGTGTTTATTTTAAATAAACTTCTTTCGCCTATATTATTCTGTGTGTTTTGAAAAATTCCTGCAAAAAATAAAAAAATCCTCTAAAATAATTTTAGAGGAGGGGTTTTTTGGTCTAATTTCCTGTTTTTTTATATTATATTATATAATATACCATTATTTAGCATATTGCTAATTAGGATGTGTATTTATTTAGTTAAATTTTAATTAACTATTTTTTGCTGGTATTTTTTAGCACGTGCTTTAATCTGATTTTAAATCGCTGATCCATGATTGTTATTCAGTTTAAAATTTTAACTAAAAGGATCAGTTTATTTCCAGCAGTCTAGACCACTTCCTGGTGATTTTTTATATCCTTTATGGGAAAAGACCCAGCTATTTGTTTGAGGTTTTTATTTGTTTTTCTTCTAAAATTTTTTACTCTGCTCAGTTCAACTGTCCCTGATTGTGCTGTTTGTGACTGCCTGTCAGTCACGATATCAAAGGTTGCATTTTAATCAGCCTTCTCATTTTATGTAAATCAACTAAGGAATTTTTATGAGTTTTTAATCTTGATATCTCTGGTAATTAGTCTGGTAGTAAGTATGGTAGTAAGATCCTCAAGCAAACAAAATCTGGCTTAATGCCAGGCTGATAACTGCCATGGTAAGTGCTACTGTGAAGCCGACTAAAAAGGGCTGATAGCCTACCTTCTTTAAATCCTCGAAATCTACTCCCAGGCCGATTCCCGATAGTGCCAGTAAGATTAAAAACTGTGAGATTCTATCGAGTGCCGGGATAAATGAAGCGGGGATTATGCCTGCACTATTTAAAATGATTAGAGAGAGGAAACCCAGAATGAAATTCGGGAATATCTGAAATATCTTTATTTTTTCTCCGCTTCTGTTGCTCCTGCCATAAAAGTAACCGGTTAAAACGATGACG
>SL_5KL_010_SEDDRAFT_10002237_pt1 | contig 10938 bp, 17 predicted proteins | sample SodLakKL_010_SED_FD_9118 | JGI IMG/M metagenome (IMG submission 9118)
ACGAAGACCATCCCGATCTGGGACGGACACATTTCCAGTACTCAGTCGCCAATACGGAGGACCGCTGGGGGATCACATTCGAACACGAAGCCCCCTCCCTGATCCTCTGGGAAATCGTCGAAGAGCTTCTTGAGGACGTCCATCCGAACTACAACGACGCTAACGGAAGCAGATAAGACCTAATAGCTTCTAATACAAACCAATACTTACGATGCCCATCTCGAAAGACGAGTTCCGGTCCATCGACGAGGATGGGCCGTCACTCCCCGATCTTGCGCTGGACACCACGGCCCACCGTCGTCACGGGACTCTCACACGACCACGCGCTCGCGACCGACGAGCACTTCCTCCCGTTCGTCACCATCCACCCCGTCTCAGACCTCGACGAGGCGATCACCAAGTCCAACGACAGCGACTACGCACTGTGTGCCGGACTCTTCACTGAGGATGACGCGGAGGTCGACGCCTGGTTCGACCGGATCGAGGCCGGCATGTGCTACGTAAACCGCGAGCAGAGCGCGACGACGGGCGCGCTCGTTGAGGCCCAGCCGTTCGGCGGCTGGAAGTACTCGGGAACGACCGGCAAGTTCGCCGGCGGCCCCTGGTACCTCCAGCAGTTCATGCGCCAGCAGACCCGTACCGTCGTCGGCGACATCGGCGAGCCCTAACGCGCTTGAAACCCTCTCAACGACCGAGAATCCAGTCCTTCTCGTCGGGGGTGTAGTTACTCACGAAACAAGGTAGGTTACATCTCGATAACAGGGCGTCATAACAGCGGCAACAAGAGCGGGGATATGTTTCAATCTACCCTGATCTCCAGTTTAACCCGCTAACTTCAAAATTTGAATGGTTCAATTTTGTCTAGATAATTCTTGAAGCCGTCCGGGGAGACGTCTTCAACGTCGCTCTAGACGAGTTCGTCCAACTCATCGTACTCTTCGATAGATGTTGCGAGTGCATATCAGCGCTCCATTACGGCGCCAATATCACTTTCCGTAGCTTCCACGAGTGCCACATTTCCTGTACTCCTGCTCCGGTTATAATGGGGGTGTTTTAACCAACGTACAGATATACAGAGCGATTTGTTGGTTAATGTCGCCTCAATGGTCCTGGCATTTGGGATAACCCTATTTAATACGTGTTCATCGGCCGAATGCTTATCACACTACTCAGGCAATATGCTGGTAATGAGTACTGAAACGAGCGCGAACGACGATCCTCGAAGTGGGCGGACCATCACGCTCACACAGGCGGACGACGGCTGGTGGGTCGCTCGAGACGAACCGACAGGTGTTGCGAGCCAGGGAGAGACCCGGCAGGACGCCCTCGACAACCTTGACGAGGCAGTCGCGCTCCACAAAGGGGACGTCAGCGAGTCGATCGACACGGGGGAAGACGAACAGCAAGTGCTCAAGGAACTCGACATTGATCCTGATGAGGTAGCGCGGGCTCGTAGTGAGCACGATGGGGTCCCTGAATTCATGCAGTAGTTCGGATGGTGTCACGGGATTTTTCTGGACGCGACGTCGTCAAGGCACTCACAAAAAATCGCTCCTTCATTGTTGGCCGGACCGGGAGCCACGTCAAACTGCGGTACGACCACCCGACCAACGACGATGACGTTCGCATTGTCACGGTCCCACAACATGACCGGATTCGGATCGGCACGTTGCGCAATATCGCAGAGCAGTTCGGAGCGGAAGAATTCAAAGAGTGGTGTCGGTGGATCGACCGGCACTGCTGATTCTCACATCCGTAGTGTAGACATACATACCGGGATAATCTCCTAACCCTGAACAGTGATCCTACGCCCGTCAGAACAAAAAGTCGGAGACCGCGCAGACGGTTGTCTCACGCGTTCGAGGGCCGATACTTCCGTCGTGACCGGTTTTATACCGTCGGTATCGTTGGTCGACATGGTGGGTTGACTGAGATAGCCCGGTTCGGGTGCTCCAGTACCCGGGTGTTCCAACACCACCTGGGGATCCAGACTGCCTTATGTGTACCTACGTAGGAAGAGATGGCAAAATAATGTTCCTACAGACCCACTACCGGTAGATTAACCCTGTCTTCGAGGGAAAAGTCTATTGGTGTGGGTTCGTAACCCACTGTATGGGCAAGCCCGGACCAAAACCAGACGTGACTGAGGAGGACGTCCTCGACGTATTCGCACACCACGCGAACGACGGCGAGCCACTCACGGCCCCAGAGTTGGCCGAGGAACTAGGCTGCTCGCGACGAACCGCGCTGAACCGCCTGAATAGCCTCGTGGATAGCGGCGCTCTCTTGAAAAAGTCTGTTGGGGGGCGTGCTGCTGTGTTTTGGCGTCCCGCTCGCCTAACGCACGCAGCCGCTGAGCCACTCCGAGAGCTCACTGGAATACTTGACGACGACGAGGCCGATCGCGTCCGGCAGCGCTCTAAGAAGTGGCGTGAGTCGTTCGACGAGGAACTCGAGGTCTGACGCGATCAGTATGATCCTCGATTCGACTTTTCTCCACGATCTGCTCCGCGATGACCCCGACGCTGTCGAACGCCTGCACGAGCTAATCGACGTCCGCGACCCGGTCGCGCTCTCCTCCCTCACTGTCTTCGAAGTCGGAATCGGGCTCCGTGGTGACGCCGAAGCGTACCGCGCGCAGTTCGCCGATGTTGTCGACCGTCTTGAGGTCATCCCACTTGGTGTTGATGAGGTGCAGGCAGCACTCAATATTCAGCGGACCCTCTACGACCGAGGCGAGCCGATCGGTGCCGTCGACGCTCTGATCGCGGGGACTGCCGCTCGTCAGAAAGATGCTCGTGTTTTGACGCGTGACATTGACGAGTTCGAGCGTGTTGATACCATCGCCGTCGAGAGTTATTGAGAACAGCCGGTCTTTTTCTGGTGTGTACTCACGCGGACTCGGTATAACTCCGGTTGGCCACCGACAGAGAACACAGAGAAATGCCCACAGATTCAGGTGCGGAAGGAATCAATCTGTGAACGTCATTCCGTATCCCCATTCTTCGAGGTTCCCTTCCACTTCATCGAGATGCTGAAGTCCGGCTTTCATGAGCGCCTCTCGGAGATCCGTGATAGAGACGTCCTCATCGAGCCGTTCCTCAAGTTCGCGTTGTGCTTCTCGCTCGCCGCGTTTTGTCTCTGGCTGAAGGAACAGTGGAACCCGTTCGCGACCGTCTTGGACACCGTCACGACGGAATTTATACGGTATCTGGAATTGTCTTTGATCTCGGCCGTCTACCCTATCCTCAGCTTGCGCAGGTTGGGTCTGTTCCGCACGACTGGGTGATGATCGCGTACCGTCACTCTGATCTGATGGCTCATCATCTGCAAATGGGTTCTCTCCGGCACCCTCTTTCATCCCCGTCATGCTGTCACCACCTCGTGATTAAGATCTCCCGGTTTAGGAGGATTTGGAGCTTCAATTCCCACTGTCGACTCCAAATGGCGTGCAATGCGGTCAAATTGCGCAAGCGTTTCGAGCTCATACTCACGCTGCCTGTCTCGGAATTCGCGCACATACCTGAATGCCGAGCACTGCTTCATCCAGCAGCCTTCCATCAAAGACGCCCGGTCACCGATCGTTTCAGGTGTTGAGTACTCTACCTCCTCAAGGATGGTCCGCTGATCGCGTGTGTTCTTGAATCCCATCGGAACGGCTGCTAGCACTCCTACTTCAACATCGAGTTGATTTTCGAGGCCAGCGACCAATGATTCCAGGCCTTCGACAGCAGCTCGTCCCTTTGCGGTGGGTTCGATCGGGATGACCAGTGAGCGGGTTGCATTGATGGCGTTGTACAGGTGTGGACCCTCGGTAGCGGGTGGATCACAGATGAGTACGTCGTACTCATTGGGTACTCCAGCAGCACTCAGCACACGAAGAAGCTGAGCATGCATGCCAAACGCTTCGCCCATTGCCTCTGCTTGATCCTTCTCCCGCTGGAGATACTCAGCGAGGTCTGAGAGCATGTTGTGTTCCGGCACGATGTCGACTCCTTCAACGGTTCGTATGAGGTCACTAAACTCGCCTTTCTCTCGTCGGATCAGATGCCGGACGAGGTTATCGACCGGTTCCGTCCGTTGCTCATCAACATCAAACAACCGTGATAGGTTCCCATCTTGAGGGTCCAACGGTACGACAAGTGGCTTCAATCCTGCACGTGCGTGTGCCACTGCGAGATTAGCTGCGGTCGTTGTTTTTCCAACACCACCTGCCTCGCTATACGTTGAATATGCCAACATGTCTCACTCATGTATTGCATTCATCTTTAAACTACGTCAGACACATTCATCAGTTGATTTAGTTTGTTGCCTGCTTGAACATTGTTCACGAACACAAACAATGAATGTACTGAGTGAACAAAGCCAATGAATACACATAATGGATAGTTTGATTGAATGGATAAACAGAATACGGGTAAGGCAGCGAGGTAGGACGAATAAAGACAGATAGACCTCCAGATGTGGGGCTCATCGATAGTCCTTGGAAGTGTCCTACCGAATTAACTCAGAGATCTCAATCACGTTCTTGATATTCTCACTTCAATAAAAGAACACGGCGAAACACTAGAGAGTAGGTTCGCGAAAATTCACCAGTCATTCCATTCCGAATCCGATGGAGTGGATGCCAACATATGTCGTACGTGTCGTGGTCTTTAATCTCCTCAATATTCTCCTTATTCATCTTCACACGGGCTGGCTTCCCCAGCACGTACAGCAATCCACGCCGGTCGATCACGTCCCGTGTCTCCTTGCTGCTGAACCTACGGTTAAGGAACACCTTGTGAATGTCCACGTGCTGGGATGCCTGCTCTAACAAGCTCTCTACGGATTGTCAGTTTAAGCCAGGTTATTTCGGTGGAAAGGCGTCATCATATTCGTCGTCAAGGATTTCCGAACAATCAACGGGAATACTGGTCCACGCGTTCTTCACAACCTCGTACCCAGTCCACCCTTCTGTTTGAATCATCCTCACGGTTGCCTCGCAGAATTCAGGCTTTTCGATGAGGTCGTTGTCAAGCAGGATGTAGAGGAGATACGGTGGTCCCACAACGTCGATGTCGTACCCGTTGTCATCGATGAGACGCCGAATTGACCGTCTCGCAGCTGAGTCAAGAATCGTTACGATCTGATACGAAGAAGCATGCTCAGAAAGCTCCTGCTTGAGCGATTGCTCGCCTGCATCTGGTCCATGCGGGCGGGGAACGACAGTGACGCACGACCACGGCGACGAATCCGCGTCTAGATGTTCAAGAACACGTTGGCTTCCTTGCTTCAAGTAGTGCTCACGGCTGCCCTCAGGAGGATATTTGTTCGAGTTGACGTGGTTTTGAAGTTCGTGCTTGCAGACGTTTGTCGTTGTAAGGTGGATCACGTCTTTCAGCAGTTTCCACTGAGCAGTGTTCGCAACCGCGATCAAGGAGCTCGTATCAGCCAGTATCGGATAGCGAGCCTCACTCGCCATCGCTGCCCGTCAAGAATTCGGACGTGTCTCGTTCCATAGCCGCCTCGAACGACTCTTTCTCCTCTTCCATCCTATCGAGTTTCTCACCGAGAAGGACACGGGCCACGTCCTCTCCGATCTCACCACGACTGTATCGTTCGTACACCGCAATCTTGTCTTGTTCATCCAATGACTGCCGGAGCATTTCGACCAGGCCGACGCGGGCAAGTTCGCTCACGTTGACGCCACCGATGTGGATCTCATCGAGGAGCTCCGCGGCCTCTTTTTCGGCTCCGGCACGGAACTGAATCGTCTTGTCATAGCTTGATCCGCTCATACATTGATGTTCGGCGTGGAGTGGCATATATGTTATGACGCGTACTTACTTGTCATTACAAGTGGCCAAGAACGTAGCACTACCAGATAGGTCACCCTCTCTCAGGGGATACGATATGAGTTAGGAACCGTGGAGATGCGTTTAATCCCATAACTGTTTCTCAATTGGTGGTTTGTAGAATTCCAAACTGGCAAGTTGGGTCAAAAGATATTCCAAAATTTAGTATCGCTATATACAGTTTATAACATAGTATATGCGCTCTGTAGGTGTTCTACCCTCAGATATCGGCGGTTTAGGCCGTTTTTCGTACTGGTAATGATTACTCCAATAATCACGACCACTTTGAAGTACCCCGCCGCCGTCGGTGAAGCACGAATGCTGCAACCGCCTCACGACGGCGTTTCCCCCGGGGTAGAAGCACCGAGACCGGGTTCCGAGTTTGCTCTGGCTACCCTCAGCTGAGATCGGAGCGATGGAGAAGAAATCGGTTCAATATAGAACTAATGACCTCAACCTATATTAAGACAAAGCCCGAACGATGTTGTATGACCGAAGATGAATCGAACTCCGCGGGCCTGATGGAACGCCAGACCACGGGTGAAGACCGCGTACGGATGGTTGCTCGGCAGCTGTCGGAGCCACAGACGGCCAACTGGATCGCTTCTGAAGCGGGCTGGTCACACGAACCTACTAAGCGCGTCCTCGATCGACTCGTCGACGACGGCATCCTCCACCGTGACGAAAGCGGTACTCACACGACGTACTACCCTGATTATCGCCGCCAAGCGATGCAGGAGGCGATGCGTCTTCGGGACAGCGGGCACACTGTCGAGGAACTCACGGACCGTCTCGCCGATATGAAGACGCAGATCCGCGACTGGGAGGACGAATTCGGCGTTGAGTCACCGAACCAGCTTCGCGGAACGCTCGCTGACCAGTCCCTTACCGCTGAGGAGGAAGACCGTTGCCGTGAGATTGCCCGTGAGTGGGAACACCTTCAGCGGCGTATCCAGATCGTTGGCTTCGCCATCCGCGAATGGGACTTCCTCGCTCCGACGACAGAGCCTGCCGAGGCTAGCAGCTAACGGATGTCGGTCCCGCATCCAGGTGGTGACCCGAACGCGAACCTATACGCCCAGCTGAAGCGAGATGTCCTCGATCGCGTTCCCCAGATCACGGCTGTCGAGTACGTTCCGGACGATATCGAGGCAAAGCAGCTGCGGGCGACTTTTTATCCGGCCCGTCTGGCCCCCCCAACAGGTCCTGATTCGCCGGAACTAACCGTCAAGTGGTATCGACAGGAGCCACACGATTGGTTCCGGATCAACTATACCGACCCGAACGCGGACTTTCACGCTGGCTGGCATCAGGACCAAGACCACCCCGATATGGGACGGACGCATTTCCAGTACTCAACTGCCGATACGGAGGACCGCTGGGGGATTATCTTCGAGCACGAGACCCCTTCGCTGATCCTTTGGGAAATCATCGAAGAGCTTCTTGAGGACGTCCATCCGAACTACAACGACGCTAACGGAAGCAGATAAGACCTAATAGCTTCTAATACATACCAATACTTACGATGCCCATCTCGAAAGACGAGTTCCGGTCCATCGACGAGGATGGGCCGTCACTCCCCGATCTTGCGCCGGACACCACGCAGGGGACTGTGTATCGTTTCCTTCTCGAACACGCCGACCAGGCGTTTCGACAGCGAGAGATTGTCGACGCCGTCGACGTCCCTGAAGGGAGCGTCGGTCCGACGCTGAAGCGGCTCGAAGAACACGGCCTCGTCGAACATCGCGATCGCTTCTGGACAATCGCCGACGCCGAGCATGCGGTCGCGTCGGCAGGGCTTCACGGCGCCGCCACGGCTGACGACATCGATGGGGGATTCTCTGACGACGACGTCGAGGCCTGGATGGAGACCGCCGTCGACCCCATCAAGTCAGCGACAGACCACGAGGAGTCGTGATCCCTGATGGCTGACCGTGGAATCGTCGTTTGGGCCCCCGACCCGTTCAAAACGGACAGTGGGAACCCTCGTCCGTGGTTGGTCGTTTCCGGCGAGCGGATGCCCTATCCCGACAAGGAGTCGATCGCCGTCGCATTCACGACGCAGTCTCACCACCCAGGCAGCTTTGCCGTACCGGGTGAGGCATGGATCCGTGGGGAACCGGGCCAGAAGAGCTTCGTATTGCCTTGGACGCTCGCCACGCTGAAAGACGACCTCCACGTCGTCGGACGGCAGGGCTCAGTCACTAACGAATTCACCGAACAGGTCACGTCGGCCGTGATCAGCTATCTAGATAACTCGGAGGCTGTTGACTCCGCATGATCGACGACAACACCGCCCAAGAACGCACAAAAAGGTCGTTGCAGTACTCCTTCGAGCGCTACCTCCAGGACAAGGGGAAAGGCCGCGGTGGCGACGGCGGGAATTATCGACGAAACGCTACACGCGAGCTCGAGCGGTTCGCCGAGTGGGCAGCCGGCGACCGTGGTCGTGACGACTGGACCGGGATCGTCCCCGACGACGTCGACCGTGACCCCACCTTCGAGGACCTCGACGAACGTGTCTTCCGCGAGTACGCCCGGCATCTCGCTGGTGACCGTGGCCTCAAGCAGAACACCGTCCAAACCTATTACCGCTATATCTCTGCGTGGTGTGGCTGGTGTGTCAACGAGGGCTATCTCGAGGCGCATTACGCCCAGCGGGCGAGTGCGATGGCGCCACTGCCGGAGGACGACGGCCGCAAGCCCGGTGACCAGCAGGCCTGGACGTCCGAACAGCGCAACGTCCTCACCCGTCACGTCGACGAACGGGCCCGTGACGCCGTCGAGACATATACGACTCTCCCAGAGGAGACTGGTTCCCTCGACACACAGCGAGCACGCTACGCGGCGCTGAAGGCGGCTCGTGACCGGGCGCTGGTGTTTGTCCTCGCCTACACCGCCGTTCGGGTCGGGGAGCTACTCCGGGATCCCAACGACCCACGCCGGCGCGGCGTCCGCTGGGAGGACCTCTCCCTTGACGACGGGAGTATGGACGTCTACCGGAAGAAACAGCAGTGGGACGCCGCGAGCCTCCCCGATCCGGTGATCTCGCCGCTTCGGAGCTACCGGCAGCTGATGGACCCGCCGACGGAGCGCTGGCCGGTGTTTCCCACGTTCGACCAGCGGACGCTTGCAGGACTTGTCCAAGAGGAGTTGGCCGATCGGGGCGAACGGTCGGATGCAATCGATGAGCGGCGCAGCGAGTACGCTCGCGACCTGCTGCTGGCGCTAGATGAGGGCCTTCGGCCGCCGTCGATCACGACGGACGGCGCACGGTCGATTCTTCAACGGCTCTCGGAGACCGTAGAGATCGATATCGACCATCCGAAACACGATTATCTTGCCCCCCACGGCGGTCGCCGCGGAATGGGTGAGGTCCTCGTCCGTGCCTTCGGGTATACTGTCGCTGCTCGCTATCTCGATAATTCCGAAGAGATGGTTCGCGAGCGGTATTCGCATATCGAGGCAGGTGAACTCGGTGATGTCGCAACCGAGGCGCTTGAGGAGATCGACAGTAAGCTACACTGAACGGATTAGCATCGAGCGGGATGTTCTAATGAATGCGGTTTCGAAGCACAGCTGATTACCTCACCAGAGAGTTAGAATCTGAATGGATTCGAGACCTGCTTCAGGATTAACCAACAGTATGGGGTCTCAACGCGGTCGTTGTTGGTTAAGATTGTCAGATCTCCCATCTACGTAGAGGAACTGTCGGCCCCCTCCGGCAGAAGTCGTTCCCGAGCAGCACTCACGTTTGACCGAACTGCGTCTTCAGTCACGTTTCGAATCGCCGCCCACTGAGCAGTGTTGTACCGCTCTGTCTCTTCAATTACGACCCAATCGACAGCCTCGTGTAGCGATAGCTCCCCGCCGGATATCAGCTCTGCAATCCGATCAATTTCGTCTCGATGCTGCCACGCGATTGTGACCTCTTTGTAGACGCCTAGATCCGGGTCGTACTCCCCCACGATTTGGACGGCACCCTCTTGCTCGAGAGTCGCTGTAACGTGGGGCGGAAGTGATTCGAGCGCACTCGTTGGAACAGGATAGCTCTGTCCTGGGAGAGTGACGATGTCGAAGGGCGTCAGAGCGCTGTGTGACTGGTCGCCGAACTTCATCATGTATCCCGTTTCGCTAGTGACTTGCGTCCGTGAATCGAGCAGCTGGTCGGCTAACTCTGGATTCTCCTCCGGATCGATCGATCCGGTCTTGAAGATCGTAATGAAGTCGCCTGCTTCGGGTGTCCCACTGTCTGTTGCCATACAATCACCTAAATCCCTGTAGCCCTCGAGTGCGTATAATTCTGTGTCGAATGTTATAGGACTCAGATCAATTTGCGGTTGGTGGGTCTGTTAGACTAATTGAGAAGTGATCTATTTGAAGTCGTCTGCTAAGTATAGAGGGTGTATTCGTAGGCTGAGATATGTATACTCGACAGAACGGTTTGTCTAAATTTTTTGTGAATGATTTTTTATGAAGGCCGGTATACCACTTTCAACACTTCACTCTATTCCTCAGAATCTGACTCTTCATTACTTGGTTCAATGACTTCTAACCGCACAATATCTCCTTCCAATAGAAGTACACCACTTCCCCCCTCAACGAAATCTTCACTATACTCATCGAACCAACGCGGGTCTGATAAATACAGTTCCTTGGATCTCCCCGCTCGACTATACTCTATTACCCGCCCTTTAACCAGCTGGTCATCCGAAGTCAAAACCTGTGCTGCTAGCCGCTCTTTAGTTGCCTTCTTTAGAACTCCTTCCCAAGGTTGCCATGGATTCCGCCGAAGATCTCGATCTCCCCACATTCTCTCCCGAATAGTGTTCGGTACATCCAGAATAAGTATCCAAGAAATACCCACACCTACTACGACGGTTATTACACCCAATAAACCAACATATTCAGGATGGAACCGTTCGTCAAAAAAGATTCTCTGAATACCCACAGGCGACGTTAAACTATGACCGAGCAGTTCTACTACAGATAAAAATATTGAATCAATAATCCCGCTTAGAACGGCGGTGTTCAGATAAGGATTGAAAGGTGAGGCGGTGCGTTTTCAAAGTGATCTATGCCCGAAAACGACCGCCTCAGC
>SL_5KL_010_SEDDRAFT_10002238_pt1 | contig 10936 bp, 7 predicted proteins | sample SodLakKL_010_SED_FD_9118 | JGI IMG/M metagenome (IMG submission 9118)
AGATCTTCCTTTGTATGGGAGGCGATAACATTAGCCCTTAAACGACAGGTGTTAACTGGAACGGCGGGAGGGAGAATGGGAGAAACAAACATTCCGTCCCGGTGCAATAGAGCCGTAAGTTTAAGAGTTGGCTCTTCCTGCCCGATAATTATGGGAATAACGCAGCTCTGGGTATTAAGGGTGTCATAACCCATTTCGTTTAGATTTTTAATGAAGTATTGGATATTCTCCCGGACCTGCTCAATGCGCCATTTTTCCCGGTCAATTATTTCCAGGGATTTAATTGCAGCAGCGACTGCTGCAGGCGGAAGGGCTGCAGAGAACACAAAACCCCGGGCATTATGCCGGAAAAAGTTGATTGTTTTTTTATCTCCGGCAACATAACCACCAACTGCGGGAATTGTTTTGGAAAGGGAACCGCTATAAAGGTGGATATCCTTTGGATTCATCCCAAAGTATTCGGCGAGTCCCCGGCCGTTTTCTCCTAAAACTCCAAGAGAATGGGCTTCGTCAACTAAAAGCCAGGCCCCATATTTATTACAAATTTCCAGGGTTTCAGGAAGGGGGCAAACGTCCCCATCCATGCTGTAAACAGCATCTACGATAACAAGTTTTCCTTTGTAACCATCTTCCTGGGCGCGTTTTAACTGCTTTTCCAGGTCTTTTAGATCATTGTGTTTGAACCTCTGAAATTTAGCCTGGGCTAAAAGGCAACCATCAACAATACTGGCATGGCAGAATTTATCCGTTAAAACAATATCCTGACGGCCAAGAAGTGATGCAATTGAAGCTACATTGGCAATAAAGCCGCTGCTGTAGGCAATGGAATCTTCCAGCTGCATAAAATCGGCAAGCTTCCTTTCCAATTCAACATGAAGGGAAGTTGTTCCCGCCAGAACCCTTACTCCATGNGTTCCGCTCCCAAATTTATCAACCGCTTCTTTTACAAAAGCATCAATTTCCGGGTGTTTTAAAAGCCCTAGATAACTATAAGANGAGAACATAACGAACTCCCGGCCTCCAATCTGAACCCGGGATCCATTTAATTTTTCTACTTCCTGGAGATAAAAATAAGTACCAGTTTCCTTATAATTGCGGTAAACTTCATCAAACCTTTCAATCCGGTTTTCAAATTCGCTCATAGCCATACCCCCTTTTTGTTTGTCTGGTTTAGGAATGTGCACAAAATGTGCACACCATGGTTTAATTATCAGGGAAAAAGGGCAATATGTCAATGGTTTTCTTTTATAATTTAGGCATTCGGTCAACGGTTTTTCTACGCTGTTCGGGATCTGTATGGGTATAAATCTGGGTTGTGGAAACACTGCTGTGGCCTAAAATTTCCTGTAAAACCCTTAAATCTTTAGTTTCTTTATAAAGCAAGGAGGCAAAAGTGTGCCTGAGCTTATGAGGAGTAATTTCGGACACGTTTTCAAGTCCTGATTTTTTAGCATATTTTTTTACCATCATTTGTATGGTCCTGGGGTTAATTCTTCTTTTCCGGAGAGATAAAAATAGGGCATTTGAATCCTTGCCTTTTGGGACTAATTCATTTCGCCAGGGTAGGTACTCTTTGAGGGTTGTCGAAACTTCTGCGTGAAGGGGAACGCGCCTTTCTTTGTTTCCTTTTCCTAAAACTTTGACAGTTGGATCTTCATCAAGATGCAAATCCTTTAAGTCAAGATTTATGAGTTCGCTTAGGCGGAGACCACAATAGAGAAAGAGTTTCATTATCGCAAGGTCCCTGATAGCCGTTTTAAAGCCCGAGTTTTCAATGGCATCCATAAATACCCTTGCTTGAGGCAGGCGAAGGTAAATGGGCTCTGTAGAGGTTCTTGTTTTTGAGGAACGGAAAGCCCGAGTTGGGTCATCAGAAATTACTTCCTGGCGGACCAGGAACTGAAAAAAAGAACGGAGGGCAAATAGTTTTCGATTCCTGGTTTTGGGATCATTGTTTCTTTCCAGGACAAGATCAGCAAGAAAATCTCCCAGGTCAAATTTATCGATGGAGGAGACCGATAAAGGTTGGGTGTCTTTAAGATTTTTCTTTTCCCGCAGGTAACGGGACAATAATTTTAAATCGCTATTGTATTCCTTGACGGTGAGAAGGGAATAACCCAATTCAGTCTGCAGATACTTAAGATAGAACTCAAGAGCCCGGTCAAAATTCATGAAAAAACCCCTTTTTGTCCTGGTTTTGATTTCGCAAAATAATAATTTTGCGAAATCTTATATTAAAATTACTACAAAACATGATTTTCTCCTGCAAAATTTCCGAAATTAATCCAACCCCCCCAACTTTTTTCCGGAGTTTTTGTTCTCTTTGATTTTTCGAAAGTTTTCTCCTAAAATAAAATCGGGGAATTGATTTCTATGTTTTTAAAGTTTGTAATGAAAAAATAAAACCGATCGTTTTTTCCCCGACCGGTTAGCTTGGTTTCTGATATGTTTTTTTGTTTAAACTTCTCTTCCCTATGTTTTGGCCTGGAGGCTTTTTTTAATTTCTCACAGGGACCTGTAATTTTTGTCCCGGATATATTTGGGGGCTATCCAGGTCATTAATCTGCCGGATAACATACACTGTATTTCGTGGGTCTGAATTAGGGTCCCCATGCTCCCTGGCCAGACTCCAGAGTGTATCACCTGACCTTACGGTAACTGTAGCAATAGTTGTGGGCTCTTCGCTGTGGGCGAAGAAAGAAAAAAGGGCTATAAAAATCAGGGCCAGGATCAGAACAAATAATGGATAACGCCAACGCATTTGATCCCCTCCTTATTTTTCTCCTCGTTAAGTTCGTTTGGTTTTTTTATTATACCATACATTTGTTCGAAGAACAAGTGTTTTTAGAACAATTGTTTTGTTTTTTTTCCTCCCTTTGCACAAATTAATTTAATTTTTCATTTTAAAACAGTTTTTTTGTTTGGGGAAATTAAAATAAGCAGGCAAGAAAATGACCTCTTCAGAGCCGTTTTAAGGGCCTTGGAGGTCACTGGCAATGGTTTTACACCTAAACATAGACTTTGCCTTAGAAATAAAAACCAGAAGGGTAATAGGAGAAATTTGAAAAAATCCTTATTTTTTAATCAGATTTTAGAGCCAAACAAATGTTTTTGGAACAAAGGTTTGCATAAAAAACTTCATTGTGGTATAATATGGGAAAAGGAGGTGCCCGCGTTGGATAAAAAAACCAGCAAAAAGAAGCTTGGTCCCCGCCAGGTTGAAATCCTCGAATTCATTCGTAAAAATATTAAAGAAAAAGGCTATCCCCCTTCTGTCCGGGAAATTGGAAAAGCGGTAGGGCTAAGATCTCCCTCGACAGTTCACAATCATTTAGAGAGGCTTCAAAAATTTGGTTACATTCAAAAAAATCCCGCCCAACCCAGGACCATAGGCCTGATTAAAGAGGATTACCCCACCCAGGAAGAAAAAATTTACGAACAACAAGACATAGCTCATGTTCCCCTTGTTGGGAGCATTACCGCCGGCCAACCAATTCTGGCCCAGGAAAATATTGAAGACACTATTCCCCTCCCCATGGATTTAATTACCGGAGGGGGTGAACACTTTGTTCTCCGGGTTCAGGGAGACAGTATGATTGAAGCTGGAATTTACGATGGTGACCTGGCCATAATTAGGAAACAACAAAGTGCAGAAAATGGTGATATTGTCGCAGCTTTGATGGGTGACGAAGCTACTTTAAAAAGGTTTTACAAAGAAAAAGACGCTTTCCGTTTGCAACCAGAAAATTCTTCTATGGAACCAATATACACCCGAGAAGTAACCATTCTGGGGAAACTTATTAGTCTTTTAAGGAAATATTAAAACAAAAACCCCTGACCGAGGATTAATTCGGAACCAGGGGTTTTTTAATTCTATTCTTTTTTCTGAATATCTGCCTTTACATCGTAAAGGGCCCCGCAATCGCCCATTTCTGTTTTTTGGGTCTGGAGAAGGGAATTAACACAGCCCCCGCTTCCAACATTCCAACCGGATTCAACCTGGATAACTCCGGGGCGGATCCGGTTGTCAATTTTAACCCGAGCGGTCATCTGGCCCCGGTCGTTAAATATTGTTGCCAGGTCCTCTTCTTCCAGGCCTTTGGCCAGGGCAATCTCGGGATTAATAATAACCCTGGGTTCGGGGTTCAGTTTTGCAATATAAGGAGTAACCTGGAATTGGGAATGAATACGGTACTGGGAATGGGCAGAAATTAATTGGTAAGGAAAATCGTAATTTTCCGCTAAAGGCGCAAGGTAGGTAGCTATTGGACTATTGCCTTCTTCTTTTGCCTTATGGGAAAAAAGTTCAATTCGCCGGGAGGGGGTTTTAAATTTTAGCCCTTCCCAGGCAACACTTTTATGTTCTGGGGGTAAGGTGTGCCCTTTTTCCCTTAGTTGATCCAGGGTAACTCCCAGTTTTTCTAAAGGCTCTGTTGCCCATTCAATCAGTTCATTTCTGTTAAGCCAGGGGAAATCTTTAACCCCGAGCCTTTGAGCGAGCTCAATCATTATCTCCTCGTCTGATTTTACCTCGCCGGGGGAATCTATAATTTTCGGGCAGTAATAAACCCAGGGACTCCAGGAACTAACCCTTACCCCCTCCTCCTCGAAAAAGGAAGTACAGGGGAGGACCAGATCAGCTTCCTTGGCGGTATCGGTGAGAAATAGGTCAACGACAACAAGAAAATCAAGGCTCTGAAGGGCTTTTTTCATTTCTTCAGTATCGGGAACATTAACGACAGGGTTTGCGGCATTAATAAAACCCATTTTTATTGGTGGATTGTCTGCTTCCAAAATTCCCCGGGCAAGATCAGCCATATCCAGGTAACGACGATAGGGATTGGTTTCTCCCTGGAGATGTTTGCTAAGAAACCAGAACCGGTCTGAGCAGTAGGATACTCCTGCGCCCGGTTTCCCAATGTTCCCGGTAATTGCGGACAAAGCGTCAATGGCCCGGATAATGTTGCCTCCACCTCTGTATCTTGTTAATCCATAACCTAAAAGGGTAGTTACGGGAGAATTATTTTTAAAGAACAAGGCCAGTTCAACAATTTTATCCTGGTCAACTCCGGTAATTTCGCTGGTTTTTTCCAGGGTAAATTCCTCAACGGCATCCCTGAATGCAGGAAAACCATAAACATGCTCAAATATGAAATCCTGGTCAATCAGGTTTTTCTGGATCAGGTAATTGGCAGCACCTAAAGCAAGGGCAGCATCTGTTCCGGGTTTGGGCCTGATAATTAAATCGGAATTGTCCTCAATACCTGTGGAAAGGGGGTTTATAGTGGCCAGTTTCATCCCTTTCCCCCTCCCTTCTCTAATAAAAGGAAGGGCATGGGGGTGGGTTACTTTGACATTTCTTCCCCACACAACACATCCCCCGGCATTGACAAGGTCCTCAAGATCACTTTGTTCCAGTCCGCCAAAATCATATTGCTGGGCAGAAACCCCTGCCTGCATGCATAGATCTCCACTAACTCCAGTAGTTCCAAGTCGGTCAAAAAGTCGAATAGTAATTTTTTTTGTAATTGATTCTGAACCGCTGTAGTGATATTGGAAAATGGATTCTGGACCATAAGCATTCATGTATTTCCGGAGTTTTTCTTCTATTAGGTCCATGGCTTCCTGCCAGGAAATTTCTTCCCATTCGCCTTCTTTTTTCCTCAAAGGTTTTAAGATTCGATCCGAATGATAAATTAATTCGGGGTAGGCTCTCCCTCTAGGGCAGGCAAATCCCTGGGTGATGGGGTGGTTTTTATCCCCATCAACTCTGGTTATTTTCCCATCCTGAACTTCTACTTCCAAAGAACAGCAATCCTGACAATCTCTAGGGCAGGCGGTTATTAAAGTTTCCTTGGCCATTTCCACCAACTCCAATCATATAGGGATTATTTTATTGAGAAATTTTTTGGGTAAAAAACCGGAATTCTTGGGATTAAAGTATTATCAACCCAAAATTATCTTATCACAATTATCTGCTTCGAGTCAAAAAGAATAAAAAAGCGATATACCCTGCAAAATAGAGCAGGGTATATCTATGAGGGATGGGGTTAGGGAAAGCAACATAAGGAAAAATTGTTAATTATTTAACCCATATCGAACCGGGATTAAAATTTCCCCCTTTTCTAATTTTTCTCTTGTGATTTCAACAATGATTTTGTCTTCAACTAAGCCAGTATTTGGGGGAAGGTCTTCATTTGAAACCTTAATTTCGTGTTTTCCTAGTGGAATATTCTCCAAATAAAAGGAGCCGTCACTTCGAGTGAATACAGTTTTTTCCCCGGAGTTTAATACCAGTGATATCCATTGCAGGGGTTCATCCCCTTCATCAAATGTTCCGGAAGCGTTTCTATCCAGAAAAACTTTTCCAGAAATAGAACCATTTAATGTTAAACCAAAATAAAAAAACAGGTTTTCATTTTCCCGAATTTCAACTATTTTTTCTTCTGTAATAACTGAATAGTCGGCTTCAAGAGAACTCATATCGAAATGCAGAGGGTAAACTCCCGGTCTAACCCTTTCAAATTTAAACTGACCTGTTTCATCTGTCCTTTCTCTTCTCCCCCCAAGAGCCATGGGGATATCGGTTAGAACTGGGTCGCCTTCACTATAATCACCTGTTTGATTTTTGTCCAAAAACACAATCCCGGTTACCGTTGGTTCATGGGTATTTCTCCGGGAATAACTTTTTCCAAATATTTCTCCATCGGCAAATCCCAGAGCATGATTATAGGAAATTGAAATGGAATGATCCGGTTTTTCTTCAAAGAGATTTGGATATATTCTCTGACCTTTTAACTCGATTTTTGCTTGGGAGGGTAGTTTCCAGCTAAAACCAACCCCTGCTGAGAATTGGAAAGTTTCTCTCCTATCCACGGGAGAATTGGTTTCAAAGTTCAGGTTGAAGGAATATTTATCATCGCCCCAATCATGAGCAAGGTCAAAACCAAGGGAAAAATAAGAATCATTAAGATAATGTAACATATTATAACTACCCTTTAACCCAAAGGAGGAACCAGCTGGGAAAAACCTCCGGAAGGCTACTCCCGCAGTTGATTCTCCAATGTTTAAGTTTTCTGGGTTCTCGGGGTCGGTTTGGATCTGGGTTGTTCCAGTTCCCTGGATAAAGGTTTGCAAATTGGGAGTCCACCGGAAGCCTGCGTTAATTTCAGCTTCACCCTGAACTAAATCTTTTTCAAGCCAGAGCATGGAAAAATCAAGGTTGTTATATATCCGTGTATTTGCCCCTACCCTACCGGAAAAACTGTTATTTAAATCTAGCCGTTGTTCGGTTAAGGTTGAATCTTCAACCAAATCAAGATCCGAACTCACATATCTTAGATTTGTTCTGGATTCATAAGTAGAAGTTCTTCGCCGTCTTCCTAATTCTGCTCCTATTTCATTGAATTCAGCTCTTACAAGTTCATCAAATCCTATATCAACGTCCTTTTCGCCTTTTCCCAAAATTCCAGTAAGTGAATTAGTTCCCTCCCATCTGTCCCGGTAAATCACTCCCAGGTTGCCTCTTAAGGTTGAATAGAACTGCATATCTTCAATCGAACGGTTTAAACTTCCACGGAAAAATGAACTCCATTTTTGAGAGAAATCATATTCCCCCGAAATTTGCAACTTTTGGCCGGGGTTCTTTTTAGATAATTGACTGGCTTTTTGCGGAATATAACTATAATCTGATTGTAAAACCCCCCGGGGAAAGGTGTAGGTAGCCTTTCCCGAAAAGCCTCCCCTAAGTTTTTTTAGTTCTCCTCCAAAAAGAAAGTCGCTGGTTATTATTAAATTTTTTATTGGTCTGATTGAAAGGCCGGCTTTTCCTCCAACTTCAAATGGTTGCCAACCTTCAGACTCTTGAACTTCTCGTCCCAGGAGTTCAAGGTTAAAGGAACTCCAATTATTTATAGCGCGGTAAAACCGGAGACCTGTTAATCTTCCCTGGAAATCCGCGTCGTTGGTTCCTTTATAAGCTCCTGCAGCAAATTTTACTTCACTGATACCCTCTTCAAGTATTCGTCTATGCCCGGCTAATTCTTTTGTTTTTTCAATAATTTCCCCATCCGGTTTTTCTCTAAGAATATGAATTAAGTTTGTTCTTTTCTCTCGGAGAGGAACGTTTTTAAAAGAAAATTCTCCATCCTCTTCCATGTATTTTTTCCCGAACTTTTCCTTGTTTACATAAAGATAAACCCATTCATTCTTTTTTGCCTCTCCCTTCACCAGGAAACGCGAACTGGTCTTATTGGTTAAATAAGGCGGGTTACTATAAATTATTCCTCTAAGATTTTTGCTTCCTATGGTATTGGGAAAGGTTACCCGGGAATCTCCTAAAACAATCCTGTGATTATCAATCATAGAAGCCCTGATTAAAGGAAGGGAAACTTCAGTATCCCAGGTGGGTTCTGAAAAGATAAATCTTGAAGAAACTCCAAGAGACAGGGCCCAGTCATTGTATCTTCCATGTACAAAAACGTTCTTATCTGTAAAAGCACTGAAGTCCCCTTCTCTATCCCAGCGTCCTTCCCCGGAAATACCATAATGGATTGAACCAAGGGATACATCCTTCCCATAATGGGTTGGAGAAAGATCTAATGTTTGAAATTCCTGAGGTTTTTGATCTTGTTCCTCAATTTCTTCTCCCGTTTCGGGTATTTCCCAATCAACATGGATATATAGTTCCTGTCGCCGGATGTTCCACTCAAATTCCTTTCCCGTTAAAAATTCCAGAAATTCCGGTGCGATAAAAAATTCGCCCTCCTGCAAAACTGGGGTTTTATGCTCGATTTCTGGCAAATCGGAATAGTTGCCGTTAGTAAAACTAATTTTCCCAGTTTTTCCAGAAGGTTCGTGGGTTAAAAGTAAAATTTTTTCATCTATATTAAAATTTAGGCTTAATTCCAGGTGAGAAGAAAGGCGATTAACTGGAATAAGAATATAATCAAAAAGGTCGATTATTTCAAAAAGTTCATCTGAATAAAATATATGGTTATTGTTTTTGATCTCTAGGAAAACTATACTTGTTTCCTCAGTTTCCTCTGCCTGGACATGGCTAATTGCCATAATTAAGAATAGAAAAACGGGGAGAAACCGGAACATTAAGGTCCTATTTATTTTTCTTTTGAGGTGTTTCGGGAAAATTAGTTTCATTTTTATCACTCAATTTCAAAATCAATTGTCTCAGAAATTGAATAATCAATTCCAATCAAGTTAATATCAAATAAAAGCTGGTAATCCCCAGGGTTAAATTCTTCTTCCAGGGGAAAATAAATTCCGCGAACATCCTGGGGAAGCATTACTCTTTCTTCTGAACGGCCTTCTTCAATTACCGCGCCCCGGTCATCAACTACCCGGTAATCAATGTTCATTCTGGTATGAACCTGGGAATCGTTACCCAGAAGGAGCGCCCCCCAAAAAGTCCCCTCTGAATCTTCATGAATCAGTCCCTCAAAATAATAAAGTGAGATCTCATAAGCTTCTGGCATTGCATAAATTGTAGTACCGATCATGGTCCGGACCTTAGCCCCCACTACTTCCTCATCTTCAAAAGGGTCTTCATGTTCAAAAAATATTATCCCTCTGCGTTCAAAGGGGTTCTCTTCCTCGGGAAAAGAAATCGTAAACCGGACCAGTTGAGTTTCTCCAGGCTCAAGGGTAAACTGCCTGGGATTAAAGCGAACAAGGCCATCAAGACTATGATCTAGAGTTCCACTTTCATAATCGACCAGGTTGTCCATCTCGTCAAGATCCCAATCATAAAGGTTTGCAATTAGGTCAAGCTCGCGGTGGGAATTATTATAAATCTGAATGGTCCCAGTTTTTCTCTCTCCGGGTTCCAGATGAAGAATAATACGAGAAGGATCAACCTTAATGCTAGCTTCAGCAGTTATGTTCAAAGCCAGAATAAGAGTTAAAAGAATTAAAATTTTCCCCATTTTGTTTAACACAACCATCCCTCCATTTCTCTTATTAATAAGGGGCTGACGCAAACCATCAGCCCCTTATTTATTATCCCCTAATCATGTAAAGTATTAATCTATTTAGATGGAATAGGCTCTAAAGGTAATGTCTCCTTCGTAATGACCTGCGGGAACATCATCAAAGGGAACCCTGAACTGCATTAAAACGGTGTTTTCTTCGAGATAGTTAAAGGGTCCAATGGTAGCGGTTTCAAGATTATTTTCCTCATCCCAGTTGGGGGCACCTTCGAGAGTATGGCGCATGTCCATTTGGATTTCTTCATCGTATTCGACATGTTCAAGTGGGGTTGCAATTACATCAAGTTTATAATCTATATTAGCGTAAATTCTGGCTTCCCACATATCACAGGCGTGGAGATAAAGGTCGGAACCTGGGTTAACATCTTCCTGGGCCACTGACTCCCAGTTTTCATTGAGGAAACCACCAAAGTCGCTGTGGAAAAGCATCCAGTGTTGTTCCCCAGTTCTGTCCATTAAAGCTTCAGCTCCTGCACCAAAGCTAACTCCACGGCTCCAACCAGCATTTCCTATTAGCTCCATTTCAATGTAACAGGGTATGTTGGCCAGAGTGTTAATGATTACCTTAACTTCCTGATCCCCCTGCTCCATTTTAATTTCTTCAACGGTTCCAGTGGTCCGGGCCCCGGAAATAACTTTATATTTTCCTTTGATGTCAGTTTCTTCTACGGTGAAGTTTTTGAAGTTTTCGTAGTTTTCGAAGATCCCTTCACCAATTTTGAATTCAGGATCATCTACTCCAGGTGTGGGTTTTCCTTCTGCAAACACATTTAAAGAAAAACCAAGGACCAACAACACTGCGAGACTGAGAACCATCATTTTTTTCATTCTTTAAAACCTCCTCATTGGATTTTGGCCGGTTTCACCATTGGCTCCCCACCAAATCATTGGTGACCAGTTTAAGATAAGGTGGTTCTAAGCCTCCTTAAGCT
>SL_5KL_010_SEDDRAFT_10002239_pt1 | contig 10929 bp, 10 predicted proteins | sample SodLakKL_010_SED_FD_9118 | JGI IMG/M metagenome (IMG submission 9118)
TTGATGGTAGTAGATGAAAGTTGATGATATTGGACGATAGTTGATGGTAATTGATGGTAATTAATGAAAGCAGATATAAGTCGATGATAATGTCACGATAGTTGATGGTAATTGATGAAAGTAGACTATAGTAGATGATAGTAAATGAAGGCTCATTTAAAGTTCCTGGTTGCTAATTTAATTCTTAATGTTGCTAATTTAATTCTTAATAATTGACTTTGCTGGCTGGACCTTATTATCAGGACAGAAAGATAATACACTTGACAATGATGTTTTGTTTGCCTGCAGCTATTTGAAAAAGATGTAATTTGATAAGAGCCTAAATGAATGTTGATGAAAGACTGGGCAAAATTTGATGAGTTCAGAGTTCTAATAAGAAGATTATTTATTTTAGATGTTTTTTTGTTTATTTAACTGGTAATTTCATTAGAACTCAGAATGAACACATTGGGAGCTGGAAATCTTATAAATGGTAATGGCAAAAGATTTATGAAAAATTCGGGTTATGTAAAAGGATCTATGAAAGAACACGGGTAATGTTAAAGGATCTATGAAAGAACACGTAAGGGGGGCTGAAAATGAAAAAGGTTAAATATCTTTGTCAGTGCTGTGGAGAGGACTTTGTGATAGTAGAAGAGGTAGAAGAAAATGAAGAGCTGGTCTGTCCGGAGTGCGGTGAGGGCTGTTATGGCGACTGCAGGGAAATTGAGGTTATTAATGAGTGATGGGAGTTATGGGAGTTAAGGGAGTTAAATAATCGATGGCTGGTGAAGGGAGGTTAGTTGATCCGGGATAAGCCTGGTTGATTATGGATAAGATGATGTTCAGAAAACAAGTTTGCGGGTTGTGTTTTTAAAGAATGATAGAGATATAATTGTATTATTGGTTGTGTTAAAGAATGTTAGAGTTATAATTGTTGCGGGTTGTTTTTTTAAAGAATGATAGAGATATAATTGTATTATTGGTTGTGTTAAAGAATGTTAGAGTTATAATTGTTGCGGGTTGTTTTTTATTAAAAAATGATGGAGATATAATTGTTTTACGGGAGTAAAAAATCAAGGCTCATTTAAATTTCCTTGTTGCTGATCTAATGCTGGATAATTGTCTTAGCTGGCTGGATCTTATTATTAGGACTGAAAGAGATAATACACTTGACAATAACGGTTTGTTTGCCTGCAACTATTTGCCAAAGACATGACAACATGTAATTTGAAAAGAGCTAAAATCAATTATATATGGTTTTTTTTCCGGGGAGAAATTATAATGCAGCAGTGAAAAACTGCTGTATTTTTTTTGAATCAAATAAAGGCTGTGGGGATTAGGGAAAGATTTTTAACTGTAAGAAATTGTAGGGTATCATACAGAATAATCTGTTTTATTTAGATATAATCAGTTTACTGAAATATAATTACAGATGAAGAAAGATATCTCTGATGGGTAGAAATCAATTGAATCAACCGCCTGGAGGGTGCTCCAGGTTTTTATTTTTGGGTCTTCTCATTAGACAGATTTAGGGTCTTACTGGTAAGCCTCAAAAATATTTTAAAATGGGGCTTGAGAGTTTGATAAATTGTTTCCATTCCTCTGGAAAAAATGAAATTTTTCGAGACAATACACAAGCTTGTTTTGACTTAAAGGAAAATGACCTGAGTATTTATTTCTCAAAAGAAGCAACCACAGGGAAAATTATCTTCAAAAAGCAATGACAGCAGAAATTATTTCTCGCAAGCAGAAAAACATCGAAAATATTTAGTACAGGCAGCAAAAAACTGGTTTACGTGACGGAACCTTTGTCTGCTCTGTCTATCTTATATTAATTTTCTGATAAATGGCTTCTATTGTCTATATAATTGCTTGTTAAGTTAGCTTTATTATTTTAAGCTTCCCTTTTTAATCGCCTGTTAGAATTGGAGATAATTCCTGGTAAATCCGCATCGTTTCCCTTGGGGTACGAAAATAGAAAATATCACTATATAATTTGATAATAAAACGATAAAATGCTACTTCCCTCTGGCCTCTTCAGGCTTAGGTTAGAAAGAGGCATGAAATATTTCAGCTCTGTAGTTGAAAATTTGTTTTTTTACATCCGGGATTTATCTGGTATAATGGATTCAAGCAGCATAGGGCAGCTTTGATTGAAACATTAGATTAGAAATATATCATACAGGGGAATATCACGATAAAGGGATAAAATCACATACTTTAAGGTCAATTTGCATTGTACTTCCGGGTGCAAAAAGAGTTGGAGGTTTTAGAGAAGAAAATATCTGATATGAAAATATCTGATATGAGGATATCTTAGATGAAGATATCTGAGAAGAAATTACTGGAGAAGAAATTGTTTGATTGGATGGAGTTATTTGAGCAGAAATTATTTGAGAAGGAATTATTTAATAGGATGAAGTTATTAGGGATTATTAAAGATGAAGTTATTTGGTGAAGGAATTATTAAAGATGAAGATATTGGGAATTATTTAAGATGAAGTTATTTGGAGAAGGAATTATTTGATAGGATGAAGTTATTTGGGAATATTAAAGAAGAAATTATTGGAGAAGGAATTATTAAAAATGAAGTTATTGGGAATTATTTAAGATGAAGTTATTAGGAATGATTTTCAAGATGATTCCATCTTATCCATCTTAGCCTATTGGAGGCGGTTTTATGTTAACCGGTTACGATAATCTCGATCAAAAAATCGAAATATTTTCCCGGGGGCAGTTATCGCTGCTGGCAGGTGTTCCTGGAGCGGGGAAGACTGCTCTGGCGATTAATATAGTGCATAATCTGCTGCAGGTGGAAAATGAAATCAGGATCTTATATATTACTCCGGGAATGCCGGCTCAAAGGCTGGCCGAGAGGTTTGTTTTTCTGGATTCCGGGATTTCACCCTACAACCTGACCTTTTTAAATCTGGATGAAAAGGAGATTCAGGAGGCGATTTCGGGCAGTGCCGGCAGGTTTCAGCATTTTATTGATAAAAAACGGCTCAAAATTATCGATGATAATCTTTTGACGATCGCTGATATCAGTTCGCTCTGTCTCGATCATTTTGTTGATTATGATCTGATTTTTGTTGATTATCTTCAGGCCTTGAAATCTTCTCACGGCGAGGAGTATGCTTCCCGGAATCTGATTGAGATTCAGCTGCGGGAGCTGAAGAAAGTTGCGCGGAAGTCGGGGGGAGCGGTGGTGCTGATCAGTCAGCTGAAAAATTATGTCCAAAGACCGACGGCTGCTGATCTGCTTCCCTATTCCCGGGTGCTGCGGGCTGAGGCTGATAAAATTATTTTGCTGCACCGCATTGATAATCCGATCGGGGAAAGGGACTGGGAAAATGAGTTTAATGTCAAATTTAACAGGATCCCGGAGCCGGTTGAGCTGATTGTGGAGAAGAATATTTCGGGAAGTACCGGGGTCTTTGATTTCTTCTGGGAGCCGGCTACTCTGGCTTTTCGGGAGAGGACTCCGGAGATTGAGCAGTATATTCGCCGCCTGCTGCGGGAGATCTAAGTGATATTTGAAGATTTGATAAAACCATTAAGAGTCATACAGGGCAGGAGTGAGCTGAAAAGAAGAGAAATGTATTGTAAAAAATTGCAAGTAAGCGCAGGTGTAGGGTAAAAACGGAAAATCCGGCAGGATCAGCAGGGAAGCGGAATGGGGAAACGAAGTCATATTGAAAAATCGCAGGATCAGCAGGGAATGGAATGGGGAAATTCAGTGATGTGGAAAAAAATTAAAAAAATAAGCAGGAAGCAGAATGATCCGAATAAGATGGAAAGAATTTAATAGTGGCTTTCAAGAAGTAAAAGTGCAATTAAAACTGGAGGGAGCCGGCAAGGAATCGGGTCCAGATCTGTGTGTGAGGGTTTGTAAAGAGAGATTATAGTCAGGGACTTGATAAACCTGTTTTCAGTATGAGCAATTACAGGAAGAGTAATAGCACTGAGGGTGAAGGTTATAAAGGGCGATCACAGGTGCGATCACAGGAAGGGCAATTGCACTGAGGATAAATGTAATAAGGTGATCGGTGGAAGGGCAATTGCACTGAGGATAAATGTAATAAGGTGATCGGTGGAAGGGCAATCGCACTGAGGATAAAGGCAATAAAGGCGATCGGAGGAATAGCAACTGCTGAAAGAGCAACTTATGAAGGATTAACTGCTGAAAGAGCAACTTATGAAGGGGTAACTTATGAAGGAGCAACTGCTGAAGAAGTAACTGCTGAGAGAGCAACTGAGGAAGGAGCAACTTATGAAAGAGTAACCACAATAAGGACAACCATATTATAGTAACCACAGGAAGAGCATCCAGCAGTGAGAACGAACATAATAAGGACTACCACAATATGAGCATTCACAGGAGCATCCACAGGAGCATCCACAGCAAGAGCATACAAGCAGAGGGTGATACAAATTATGAAACAGCTTGATAATAGTTTCAGGAATAATTCCGGATGTAATGACAGCAATGATTTCAGCAAGACCTCCCTAACTGCTCTGGCAAGGTTATTTGAGTCAGGCTTATTTAATTTTATTAATCCAGGAAAACATAAATTAGGGTTATTTGAATCATATTTGGGTAAGTTAGTGAAAAATGATTTAGAATTAAAATTAAATAATACAGGGGACAAAAATTCTTGGTTTATCAGCAGGTTTGTCTGGGGGACTGTACCTCGCTCTGCCCGGGTGATGGGTGCTGCTGTGCCAGGAGCTGCTCTGCTGTTGGTCCTGCTTTTGCTGCTGCCGCTGCTGCCTCTGCAGGTGCTGGGGCCGGAGCCAGGAGCAGTTGAGTTTTTGAATGGCAGTGAACCGGCTGTTGAATTCAGTAAGCTGAGCAGCAGGGCTCTGGCTGATGATTTTGGACTGGTCGATGAGGGTGAGCTGACTGCTGATAATGGATTGGCTGGTGATTTTGGATTGCCTGATGAAAGGGAGCTGACTGCTGATAATGGACTGGCTCGTGATTTTGGACTGGTCGATGAGGGTGAGCTGACTGCTGAAAATGGATTGGCTGGTGATTACGGATTGCCTGATGAAGGGGAGCTGACTGCTGAAACTGGAATGAATGTTCATTTTGGGTCTGACCAGGCGGGAGATTACCTGGGGAGTTTTGACCTGGAGAGGGGAATGACAGGTATTTCCGGTTTTGGTGATGTAATGGGTGTTTCTGACAGGGAGGTTTCGATACCGGGAGTTTCTGCTAAAAATAATTCGATATCGGGTATTTCTGCCAGTAAAGAATTGAAACCGAGTTTTGCTGCAAGTAAAGGGTTGATGCCGGGTATTTCTGGCAGGAAAGAATTAATGCCGAGTTTTGCTGGTAGCAAAGGATTGATGTCGGGTTTTGCTGGCAGGAAAGAATTAATGCCGGGTTTTGCTGGTAGTAAAGGTTTGATGCCGGGGGTTTCCGGGAACGAGATCGATCAGAGGGTTCAAAGTGGTCAATGGAAGACTCTGGTGACCGAGAATTTTGAAATTCATTTTCAGGCTGAGCTTGAAGCTCTGGCGGTTAAGAGTGCAGAAATCGCTGAAGAGATTCATGAAGCTATTGCCGATGATTATCTGCCGGGCAGGGATGAGAAGACCCATCTGATAGTGGTTGACGATAGTGATATGTCTTCCGGTCTGGCTGATCCCGGGCTGCTGGATCAGATCATTATTAACCCCAGCCATCCGGTGATGCGGGAATTCGGGGGACGGCATGAGAGCTGGCTCAAGCTTTTGATTGCTCATGAATATACTCACATTTTACATCTTAATATGAGATCGGAGACCCTGGAGGGACTCCGCGGTATTCTGGGGGATATCCCGACTCTGATGAATCCCAACTTCTTTCAGACCTGGTGGATGATAGAAGGCTATCCTATTCTCGAGGAGTCGGCGATTTCCGGGGGAGGTCGGGCTCAGGATGCTATTTATGATATGTATATGAGAATGGCCTTCCTTGAAGATGAGGTCTATCACTTTGATCAGATTCACGGGCAGTATAACCTGGAGAGCTGGCCGCCGGGCGGTATGTCGGTTTATCTCTACGGGGCTAATTTCTTTGACTATCTGGCCAGGGAATATTCCCGGGAGGAATTGATTGAGGTCAGCAGGGAGTATGCTCGTCATCCTTCCCGGGGGATAGCTGAGGCCTTTGAGGAGATTCTGGGCCGGGGGGCCTATGAGCTCTTTCAGGACTGGCAGAGAGACAGACTGGAGGAATATGAAAAACAGGCAGCTGAGATTAGGGCTGAAGGCGAGGTCTCCGGGGAAAGGTTGAGTGAAACCGGTTATTACAGCTATCGGCCGGCCTGGAATCCGGTGCGGGAAGAGCTGGTTTTTTATCATCTGGGTTATTATTTTCCCGGTTTGCGGAGTTTTGATCTGGAGAGCAGAGAAGACAGTCATCTCAAGTCGGGCTATCTGGTACCGACCGGGCTTACAGTAACTGCTGAGGGCGAGATTCTCTATGCTCTGGCCGAGGAGGATTATTTTGATATTTACCGCTTTGATCCGGAGAGCGGGAATGAGGAGCGATTGACTGAGGGTGAGCGGGCCCGGGATCCGGTGCTGCTGGAGTCAGGTGAGCTGATTTATATCAGTCAGCGGGCCGGGATGACCGAGGTCAGGAAAAAAATGATTGCTGATGGCAGTGAAGGTGCTGGAGATGGAGGTGCTGGAGAGGTTTCTGCCAGGGATTCTGAGAGAACTGGTTTTAATTGGGGGAGCACTGGTTTTGAAGGGGATTCCGGATTAGCCGCTCAGGGTGATAGCACTGCTATAGGCGAAAATAATGATATTTCAGGTATAAGAGGAAATAGTGAAGCTGAAGTTCTACTGGGTCCCGGGGAGAAGCGACAGTATTTTTCTCCAGCGGTGAATCCTGAGGAGGATCTGCTGGCGCTTGTTATCTGGAAGCCTGGAGGTTACCGGGATCTCTATCTCTATGATCTTGCTGAGGAGAGTCTGCTGAGGATTACCGAGAGCCGGGAGGCTGTTTTCTCGCCAACCTGGACACCTGAAGGTGACAGGATTCTTTTCCAGGCCGATAAAGATGGGATTAACAATCTTTATGCCTACGATCTGGCTGAGGAACAGTTTTATCAGGTGACCAATGTTGTGGGCGGGGCCTTTGATCCTCTGGTAGTTGAGGAGCAGGATAAGATAATTTATGTAGGTTATGACAGCTCTGGCTATAATCTTTTTGCCCTGGATTATGCTCAGGAAGACTGGCAAGCGGTGGAGTTTCCNGGAGGTGCGGTGAATCGGGANGTCGACCGGGGTCTTTTGGATCAGTCTGAGNNGGNGCTTTTAGATCAGTCTGAATGGGGAGTGGCGGATCAGTTCGGGGATGTTAGCCAGGATAGAGTGGATANTTGGGATAGGGAGGATAGTGAGGATTTAGATAGAACTGAGAGGGATAGTGAGCACGGTGATAATGAGGGCAGGGAGAAAGGGAACAGGGCTGATGAGTACAGAGACAGTGAGGACAGGGATAATGAGGATTTAGATATAACGGAGATGGATAGTGAGAATAGGGGGGGAGAGGACAGAGATATAGAGGACAGAGAGAGAGTAGAAAGCGAGAAAGAGGACAGCACTGGTGAGGGCAGAGATATTGAGGACAGTGATAATGAGTACAGGGAGAAAGGGGACAGGGCTGGTGAGTACAGAGACAGTGAAGAGTTTCCTGAGGGGGTTTACTCGACAGAAGATCGCGAGGGAGGAGCTTGAGATCAGGGATTACAGTGTTTTAAGATATCTGGCTCCCCGTTATTATCTGCCAAATTTTATGATCGGGACTGCGGGAAGCAATCTAGGCCTGACGATTGGGGGGCGGGACCCTCTGGACCGGATTAATTATCAGGCCGGCTTTTCCTTTGAAGGTATGGATTATCCGCTGAGCTTTAACTGGTCAATGCTTTTTAACTTTGATAATTTTCAGCTGCTGCAGAGCAGTCAGCGGGTGGCAGGACGGCGTTTTCGGGATGATGAGCGGAAGCTGGAAGATACCCATCTGCTGCAGCTGGTGGTGCCGGTGCGGGAGCAGGTCTTTTCGGCAGCGGCTCTGGGCGGGGGACTGCTGTACTTCCGCCGGGATTTTGAGACTGAGCGTCCTGTGCAGGAGCAGTACCGGGCCTTTGCTGCTGGAAATTATCTCCAGAGCTGGGGGCGAAATGATTTATTTGCTCTGAGGGACCTTTATCTCCAGGGCAATATTGATCATTTTGGTGAGGAATATTATCTTTCCACCCAGATGGACTGGCGGGAGTATCTGGACTGGCGTGATTATGAGCTGAGTCTGCGGGGTTCGCTGGCCTTTGGTCAATATGAAGAAAGCTTTACTCTGGGCGGCCTGGTCGGGCGCTATCCTGTCCGGGGTTATCTGTCTGCTGAGAGGGTTCAGGGCAATGAGCTCTATTATCTGCGGGGACAGCTGGGCCGGAGGCTGGTTGATATCAAACGGGGTTTTGGTCTTTCACCGGTGTTTTTTGATAATATAAGCGCTGCTTTCTTCCTGGAGGGGGGCAGAATCTCCAACCCGGAGGAGGAGAAGTGGCTGGCAGGACTGGGGGGAGAATTATCCCTGGATATGGAATTTTCCTACGGACTTTATCCTCTGGAGTTAAATCTGGGAGCAGCCCGAAAGCTGGCAGAGGACGACTGGCAGGTTTATTTAATGACAGGTTACAGCTTCTAGTAAGGTGAATTTAGATTATAGCGGCGAACTTCTTGCCAAACAGTAAACTCAGCAACATATATTTAAGAAACAGCACCGGAAAATATTTCTGTAATAGTCCTTGCAAAGATAGAGCAGTTATGGCATAATTAAAGCAGAGTAAACAACTCAGGAATATATAAAGGAGTGATTTAGCTTGACTACTACAACAAGGAAAGAAGAGTTGAGAAAAATTCTGGAAAGGCTCAATTCTGGGGAAGATGTTGAGGAAGTCAAGAAAGATGCCAGAAAGCTCTTGAAAAATATAGAAGCCAGTGAACTTTCTCAGGCGGAACAGGAACTGATCGAAGAGGGCATGAAAGAAGAAGAGCTGAAGGGTCTCTGTCAGGCCCATATTGAGGTAACCCGGCAGGAGCTGGAAAAGCTGCAGCTGGAACTGGAGCCGGGGCATCCTCTAGATACTCTGATCAAAGAACATGATGAGATTCTGAAGATGCTGGACAGTCTGGAGCAGGTCAAAGAAGAGATTGCAGCAATGGAAAATTACGAAAAAAGGCACCGGTCTTTGATCAACTTAAGGATCTGGCCCATCATTTGATAGAAACAGAAAAACATCACGACAGAGAAGAAGAAACTATTTTCCCCCGTCTCAGAGATCAGGGAGTTTCAGGCCCGGCCAATATCATGGAACTGGAACATGAGGATATGTGGCCGCGCAAAGAGAGACTGGCCAGCCTGGCAGAAAATGTGGAAGAGATGGAGTTTGAGGAATTTAAAGAGAAGCTGAGCAAAGATATAGATTATCTCGTTCATCATCTGCGAGATCATATATTTAAAGAAAACAATATCCTTTATCCTACCGCCCGGGAATTATTTGCTGAAGAGGAATGGGAGGATATCGAGAAAAGATCGGATGAGATAGGCTACTGCTGCTTTACTCCTGATAAATAAGAAAATTTATGTGATATATCTGTATTTAGTTTTGCTGCCGGTCAGATTTTTTCTGGCCGGTTTTTTTATTGTGCCGTTTATTGCTTGATAATATTGCTTGAAATTTTTGTGCTGTGTTGTGCTCTGAGGGAGTCAGAATTTGCCTGTAGAAGTTTCATTTTTAGCACAAAAGATTAATTTTTTCCTATTCAGAAAAAGGATTATTTTAATTAATCTCTAATATTATTATTAAGAGGAAATCATGATTAATTATTTTTTTTATTCACTTTTCTAAAAATTCTCATAGAAAATTGGATAGTCTCTGGAGTTTTTGCAAGCGGCTAAAGCTTGAAGTATTAATATGTCCCCAGGGTTTTGGGATTATTAAAGATTAATGTTATAGCTAAAGTTTTTACATCAGCGGTCTGGGTTGCAGTATATGCAGAGGTGGTCTGGGCTGAAGTATAAGCAGCAGTTATTTTGGACTGCAATATTAACAGTGGAAATTTATGCTGTTATATTAGCAGTTTAACTCTATTATGAAAGGGGGTTTTCATAGATGGGAGAAAATTTTATTTTAAGAAAAGGCGAAATATTTGTTTTAATAATTATTTCTTTATTATTATGCCTGATGCTGGCTGGGCTCTTACTTATTGGAATCTCTGCTGAAGTAAGGGCAGAAGACCAGGAAATCTTGAAGGTTGGAGTTGTGGGCCCCTATACCGGGGACAATCCCAGGATTGGCCTGGAGATGCGTTATGCAGTGGAGATGGCTATGGCAGAAATTGATTATCAGATAGGAGATTATCAGATAGAACTGCTCTGGGTAGATTCAGCCTCTGATCCCGAAGAAGCAGCAAGAGCTTATGAAGATGCTATACTCAGAGAAGAAATGGATGTGGGACTCTTAAACTGGCACAGTTCGGTAGCGCTGGCCTTAATGGATGTAGCCTCTCGTTATCAAGTTCCCCACTTTTTTGGACTGGGGGCGACGGAACTGGTTAATGAAAATTATCACTCGGGAGCTGATGCTGATTCAGATGCTGATGCTAGCAATTACTGGATGGCCAAGGGCTGGCCGGTGCCGGAGAAATTGAGCGTGGGATATGTTCTGGCTCTGGAGTCAGCTGTTGTAGAGGGAATCTGGGATCCGGAGAATAAGAAAGCAGCCATTTTTGGTGAAAATTACGACTGGGGATTGAGCTTTGGCAGTGCCCTGGAAGATCTTTTCAGGAAAGCTGACTGGGAGGTTGAAGAAAAGGATTATTTCGACCGGCATGAAACAGATCTTTATCCTCTTTTGAGCAGAATTAGAGATGGTGAGGCTGAAG
>SL_5KL_010_SEDDRAFT_10002240_pt1 | contig 10923 bp, 10 predicted proteins | sample SodLakKL_010_SED_FD_9118 | JGI IMG/M metagenome (IMG submission 9118)
ACGATGAAGAAATAGAAAAAAGAATGGATGAAATTGTTGGGGAAAGCGAACACGACCCCCAGCAGTTTAAAACTCTTTTGAAAGCCCAGGGTTATGACAAAATGCTGGAAAAAGATATTTTGAGGGAAAAAGTCCTCAATTTCCTCTGGGAAAACAATGTAAAGAAAACCGCAGAGAAAAAAGAGGAAGAAAAAGAAGGACCAAAAGAGGAGAAAAAAGAGGAAGGTACCGAATAATTATATAAAGGAGTGATCAGCCAATGGCATTGGTGCCTATTGTAGTTGAGCAAACCAGCCGGGGCGAACGTTCCTATGACATTTATTCCCGACTGTTAAAAGATAGGATTGTATTTTTGGGACAGGAAGTTAATGACGTGACTGCAAACCTGGTTATTGCCCAGATGTTGTTTTTGGAAGCAGATGACCCGGAAAAGGACATCATGTTTTATATAAATAGCCCCGGAGGCTCAATTTATTCCGGAATGGCTATTTACGATACCATGCAATATATTAAACCCGATGTTTCCACTCTTTGTGTGGGGATGGCTGCAAGTATGGGAGCCCTTCTCCTTGGTGCCGGAGCAAAAGGAAAGAGATATGCNNTACCCTTTTCCCGGATCATGATTCATCAACCAACNGGTGGAGCCCGNGGACAGGCCAGTGATATTGAAATTCACGCCAAAGAGATATTGAGATTGAGAGAACAATTAAATGAGGTTNTAGCACACCATACCAATCAACCCCTGGAAAAAATATCCAAGGATGTTGAACGCGATTTCTTCATGTCTTCCCAGGAAGCCCTTGATTACGGAATCATTGACAAGGTGATCCGTCGCCAGGATGAACGTGGGTAGACTTATAAAGAGGTGATTTTAAATGTTTAAGTACGGAGACGAGAAGGGACAGATGAAATGTTCTTTCTGTGGGAAAATGCAGGAACAGGTAAAGAAACTGGTAGCAGGACCAGGTGTTTATATCTGCGATGAGTGTATTGAGCTTTGCAACGAGATAATAGAGGAAGAACTGGCCGATGAACTTGACTTTAGTTTTAAGAAGGTTCCCAAACCTCAGGAAATTAATCAAATTCTCGACCAATATGTAATAGGCCAGGAACAGGCAAAAAAGTCCCTATCCGTCGCCGTTTATAACCACTATAAACGTGTTAACAGCGGAATGAAAGTGGACGAAGTTGAGTTGCAGAAAAGTAATATCCTGATGGTTGGTCCAACCGGTTGCGGAAAGACCCTCCTTGCCCAGACCCTGGCCCGGATTCTTGATGTGCCCTTTGCTCTTGCTGATGCAACTTCCCTTACCGAGGCAGGGTATGTTGGTGAAGATGTAGAAAATATCCTGCTAAAACTGATCCAGGCTGCTGATTATGACGTTGAAAAAGCCCAAAAAGGGATAATTTATATCGACGAAATTGATAAGATCGCCCGTAAATCTGAAAACCCATCAATTACCAGAGATGTTTCCGGTGAAGGTGTCCAACAGGCCCTGTTAAAAATCCTGGAAGGTACAGTTGCTTCAGTTCCTCCCCAGGGAGGGCGGAAGCATCCCCATCAGGAATTTATCCAGCTGGATACTACCAATATCCTTTTCATTTGCGGAGGAGCTTTTGATGGGTTGGACAAAATAATAAAAAACCGGATTGGCAGCAAGGTAATGGGTTTTGGGGCTGACATTAGAAAATCCCAGGATAAGGCTGTTGGGGAAATTTTGCAGGAGGTTCTTCCCCAGGATCTACTAAATTACGGTTTAATCCCAGAGTTTATTGGCAGGCTTCCAGTTGTGGTAACCCTTGACGCTTTAGCCAAGAAAGACCTGGTCCGCATTCTTACAGAACCCCGGAATGCTCTAGTAAAGCAGTATATCAAGTTTTTTGAACTTGATGATGTAGAGCTTGAATTTACCGATGAAGCTCTCCAGGAAATTGCCAAGCTGGCAATAAAGAGAAATATTGGGGCTCGCGGGTTAAGGTCAATTGTGGAAAAAGCTATCCTGGATATCATGTATGATATACCCTCGCAAAAAGATGTTCAGAGGGTTGTGGTTACCGGTGAGGTTATCAGTAAGAATGCCAAACCGGAAATTGAAAAAATTTGCCGAAAAAGCGAAACTGCTTAGTAAAAAAGCCCTGGCGGTTAAACCGGCAGGGCTTGATTTTTTCTCCGGAAAGCCTTTCCAGAAGGATTATTGGTGGAGTTAAATTTCGTCATCTTCTTTTACAGGTTCCCCGTCTGTGTAATTTGGTTGAAAAAGTCCACGGCGGACCCGGTAGTTATAAATTCCCAGGCCAATATGCAGAGCAAAAAGAATTAAATTCCAGATTAAAAGATAGCTGCCAAACCTTTCCCAGGTTAACTGGCGGGGGGCTTCCTGGGCCGAGGGAGTAACATTTTGAAGATCCATGGCAATAAACTCAATTCCCCTTGCCTGTAAAAACCCCACAATCTTGTCAGCGGGAAGGGCCAGGGTATTTTCCCCGCTCGAAAAAGTATTAACACCAATAATTTTCCCGTCATGAGTAAATAGCGGGCTTCCGCTAATTCCTGGAAAAGACCTCATTTTTACCTGTAGGTATTCTACTCCCTGCCTGGAAACCATTCTTTCTAACTCTCCACTGTTTTCATACTGTTCAACACCAAGGGGGGAACCAATACTGAAAACTTTCTCCCCGAATGGAAAGGTTCCTGAGGTGTCCAGGGGAAGGGCCGGGGTATTAATTGCATCCACCCGGTAAAGGGCGAGGTCAAGCCTTTCGTCGGTATAATATAGGATAGCGGATAATTTTCTCCCTGGCTGGGTATGAATATCAATTTGGGCCTGGCCCCTTGTCACGTGCTGGTTTGTCAGGAGAAAACCCCGGGAATTAATAAAAAATCCCGTTCCCTGGCCATGCCTGCTCTCCACGGTTACAACTGATTGATTGGGGTCAATTGCGGAGACAGGAAGGGGAAAAAATAATAACAGAATTAAGATAATAATAAACAATGGAAGCCCCCCTAAAAGAAATAATATGAAGGATTTATCACGGCACAGCAGAATAACATAATGGTAAGTGAAAAGGAGGTGGAGGTTTTGTCAGCACAAAAAGAAACAGGTGAAGACAAAAAACAGATTGAAGAAATTGAAAAAATGCCTCTGCTCCCCCTAAGGGGAGTTGTGGTGTTTCCCAATATGGTAATTCCATTAATGGTGGGCCGACCCAAGTCAATGGCGGCTTTAGAAAAGGCAATGGTGGAAAGCCGTTTAATTATGCTTGCTGCTCAGAAAAATGAAGAGGTTGATGACCCTGGTGAAGGGGATATTTACGAAATTGGAACAATTTCTGAGATCAAACAGTTGATTAAGCTCCCCGATGGTTCAATTAAAATTATTATTGAAGGTCTTTCCCGGGCAAAGATTGATACAATTGAGGACAACGAGGAATATTTTGAAGTTGAAGTTAGTAAGATCCAGGAAGAAGAAGATGACGAAGACGATATGGAAGCCTTAATTCGCCTTATAACGGATTACTTTGAGGATATTGTTAAAAACAGTAAGCGGATACCATCGGAAGTGATGATGACAATTTCTAATATTGAAGACGGTGGTAGGCTTGCTGATATACTGGTTACCCATTTAAACCTGAAAGTTCGCGAGCAGCAGTCAGTTCTAGAGTCCATTTCCCCCAGGAAAAGACTGGAAAGGCTTTTTAATTACCTGGAACGGGAAAGAGAAATAATGACCGCGGAACGTAGAATTGAATCCAGGATCAAACAACAGGTGGAAAAGACCCAGAAAGAATATTACCTGCGGGAACAGCTTAAAGCCATAAAAGAAGAACTGGATAGCGAAGAAGAGGATGATGAAGAACTTGCGGAATATCGGGAAAAGATTGAGACCGCAATGCTGCCTGAAGAGGTCCAAGAAAAAGTAGAAAAGGAACTGGACAGACTGGCAAATATGCCTCAGATGAGTGCAGAGGCAGTTGTAGTTCGCAATTACCTGGACTGTATCCTGGAGCTTCCCTGGGAAAAGGAAGGGAAGGACCGGCTGGATATTGGAAGCGCAGAAAAAATTCTTGATGAAGATCATTACGGCCTGGAGGATGTAAAAGAAAGAATCCTGGAATACCTTGCAGTCAGGCAGTTATCCCCCGACCTAAAAAGCCCTATTATTTGCCTGGTTGGAGCCCCCGGGGTTGGAAAAACCTCTCTGGCCCGCTCTGTTGCCAGGGCTCTGGAAAAGAAATTTTTAAGAATATCCCTGGGAGGGGTCCGTGATGAAGCAGAGATTCGCGGACACCGTAGAACCTACGTCGGTTCACGTCCCGGGAGAATAATTAACGCCATGCGCAATGCCGGTGTGAAAAATCCCCTTTTCCTGCTGGATGAAGTAGACAAGATGAGCACTGATTTCAGGGGAGATCCATCTTCAGCANTACTGGAAGTTTTGGATCCTGAACAAAATCACGAATTTAGTGATCATTACCTGGAAGTGCCTTTTGACCTTTCCAAGGTTATGTTTATTACAACTGCTAATGTTGAGCATACCATCCCGCCAGCACTTTTGGACAGGATGGAGGTAATCCACCTTCCTGGTTATACAATGGAGGAAAAACTGGAAATCGCCCGGAGACATCTAATGCCAAGACAAACTAAAGAACATGCCCTTTCGGATAAGCAGTTTTCCATTACCGACGAGGCTTTACGGGTTTTGATCCGGGAATACACAAGGGAAGCAGGAGTCCGGACCCTGGAACGCAAACTGGCTTCTTTAATGCGAAAAGTAGCAAGGGCAATTGTCGAGAAGAAAGTTAAAAAAGCAAAAATTGGGGAAAAGAATCTTGCAGAATATCTCGGCCCCCCTCTTTACAGGAGGGAAGAAGAAAGGGGCAAATCCAGGGTAGGTGTTGCTACCGGAATGGCTTATACTGAAACCGGGGGAGACCTGCTTGATATTGAAGTAGCCGTGGTTCCGGGAAGTGGAAAATTAATTTTAACCGGGAAACTTGGGGAGGTAATGAAAGAATCTGCCCAGGCCGCGATGAGTTATGCCCGTTCCCGGGAAAAACAGCTTTCCTTATCCCATGATTTTCATGAGAAAAAGGATGTTCATATTCATGTTCCCCAGGGGGCAGTTCCCAAAGATGGTCCTTCAGCGGGAATTACAATTGCCCTTTCCTTAATCTCAGCCCTTTCCGAAGAACCTGTTCCTGGTGATGTTGCTTTGAGTGGAGAGTTAACCCTTAGAGGTCGGATACTTGGCGTAGGGGGAATTAAAAACAAGGTGCTTGCTGCCCACCGGGCAGGGATAAAGAAAATTTTCCTTCCCCGGGAAAATGAACCCCAGCTTGAAGAAATACCCGATGATATCCGTAAGGAACTTGAAATTACCCTTGTAGATCATATGGATCAGGTTTTAGTGCTCCTGGAAAAGAGGGGTTAGATATGTCCGAACAAACAAAATATCTTGGCGGTGCGGGGAGAAGAGAGGATTATCCTTTCCGCCCCAAACCGGAAGTAGCCCTGGCTGGCAGGTCAAATGTGGGAAAATCTTCCCTGGTAAATTGCCTGGCTAACAGGCATCAGCTGGCCAGAATTAGTGGGACCCCGGGAAAAACAAGAAATATTAATTTTTATCTTCTCCAGAATGAAATTGTTCTGGTGGATCTTCCCGGTTATGGTTATGCAAAGGTTTCTAAAAGTGAAAGAGACCGCTGGAGGAAGATGATAGAAGAGTACCTTTCCGAGCCCGAAAATCTAAAAGGGGTAATTCAAATCCTTGATATCAGGCACCCCCCCTCCCAGCAGGATCAGGAAATGTTTGCCTGGCTCAGGGCAGCTGAGCTCCCTTTTCTCCTTGTAGCTACCAAGGCAGACAAGGTTAAAAAGGGGCAGTGGGGCAAACACCTTCAGCAAATAAAGAAAGAACTGGACCCATCTTTGACTCAGGAGCAACTTGTTCCTTTTTCAGCAGAAAGCGGTGTTGGAAAAGAAAAAGTCTGGGGTTTTTTGAAAGCCCTCAAGGAGTAGGTTTGTTAATGGGAAAACCTTATACCGCTCTTGCCCAAATTTATGATGAGTTAATGGATGTTGTGGATTATGACAACTGGGTTTCCTATATTCTGCAATTAATGGATTACCTGGAATTTTACCCCGAATCAATCCTTGACCTTGCCTGTGGGACTGGAAACATTACCCACAGGCTTGCAGAGAAAGGTTTTAAGCTCTGGGGAGTAGACATATCCTCGGAAATGCTAAAAAAAGCAGAAGAAAAAAAATCAAATAGGGAAAACCCCCGGTTTTTGCAGGGAGATATGCGGAGTTTTTCTCTTCCTGAAAAGGTTGATATGGTAATCTGTCTTTACGACAGTATTAATTATATGCTGACTCCCCGGGCCGTTGAAAAGATGGCTGGCCGGGTAAAAAAAGTCCTCCAGCCGGGAGGACTTTTTATCTTTGACTTCAATACCCGGGCAAGGATAAGGAGAATTAGGCCGGGAGTTCATCTTTTTGAGGGAACTAATTACAGTTGTTTTTGGGAAGACAAGGTTGATCTAAATAAGGACCGCTGGAAAGTTGATTTGACCATTTTTCTTCGGGAAAAAGAAGAAAAATATTACCGCTATCAGGAAAGCCACGAAGAGCAGGGTTACGGGAAAAGTGAAATGGTAATGATTATGGAAAAAGCAGGTTTTATTGTTGAAGAAGTGTTCCGGGCTTATTCGTTATCCTCTGGAGAAGAGGACGATGAACGTTTGTACCTGATAAATAGAAAGCCACCCGCAAAGACAACTAAAAGGGTTCCCCAATAAACCAGAAGCCAGGTGGCGGTATTATGCCAGTTTAAGGTAACCTCTACAGTTACCCTATTTCCGGGAATATTGGTTGTTCCCGGTTGCAAAAAAGGTTTTTCCAGGCCAGCAAGGCTAATAATACTGCTCTCAATATGCTGCCTGGTCCAGCCAGTTTCGGGGTTATAGGTTTCCGTCCACCAGGTAGTATTGGAAAGGTTTCTGGTTTGGCTCCAGGGAAGAAACACCGGCACCTTTACTCCACCAACAGTCCTGGCAGGTATTCCCCTGGTTCGGGAAAGCCCTGTAAGGAGAAGAGACAGGTCAGCCTGGCTTCCTTTGCGATTTTCTAGAGCCATTAAGGCTGACCCCGTGGTTTCATTAAGGGGCAGCTTTTGAAAGTCATTTTTAATAAAATCCCTGAGCTTTTCCAGGACTTTTTCCCCATTTTCTCCGGATGCAGTTATCTGTCTTGCAGTATAGATAAGGAGGGGATGATCGGTTTCTATTGCCCGTTCTGGTCCCAGGTAACGATAAGGATATGGTTCCTCCTCAAAAAACTGGGGTTCGTCAAAAATATTTGCTGTATATTTTACCTGAAAATAACTTCCCCCGATTAATTGGAATGAGAATGGAGTTTCTTCAGGGAAAAGGGTTTCTCCCCGGGGAGGGTTAATTCGAAGATTTTCGATATTTTGGTAGGGGTTTTGGGGTGGTAAATGGTACTCTACGGGCCCAACAGTTCTTTCTGCGTGGTGAGTTTCAGTAATACTATAAGAAGCCTTCCCGGAAATTAAGGAGGGCAAAAGGAGTGTCCCAGAAATTAAGAGTATTATTAAAAAACCAAAAAGGATTTGTTCGATTTTTTCCTGCAGCAATAGCGCACCTCCTGAAAACAGAATCTCTTATTTAATTCACCTTTAAAAAGGACAGTCCTTTTTTTTTCGCAAAAAGAATGCCCCCACTTTTTGGTGGAGGCATTTTGTTTCTTTACAAGTCTCTTTCATAAGGGTCATCTTCTGTTTCGGGGTCAAGATAATGCTCTTCTTCTTCCTCGGCTTGAGGATCTGTCAGGGGGTCTTCTTCAATATGAAATTCTTCTTCTGGTGGAGCACCACACCCAGCTAAAGCAATAGTTCCAAATATCAGGAGTAGTGCCAAAAGCAAGAATAGCCTCTTTTTAATCATTTTTATCCCTCCCTGGGGACTTTCTTTCATTGTTAGTGTAGAATCAAAATGTGATAGTAATTTGGCGAAAAAGAAAAATAAATGAAAAAATCCCAAAAACCAGTAGATTGGTTCTTGGGACTATTTAAAGATTAGTAATTGTTATGCTTTTGGGAGGAAGAAGCCAAAGGTAGACCCCTCATCCGGCTTGCTTTCAACAAAAACGTTTCCCCCGTGTTCTTCGATTATTTCCTTAACAATGGCAAGCCCAAGACCGCTTCCTGATTTTTGCCTGTTTCTTGCTTTATCAGCTTTGTAAAAACGCTCCCAGATGTTCTCTATTTCATCAGAAGGAATTCCAATTCCCCTGTCTTTAATCCAGAATTTAACCCTGCCATTTTTTTCTTCAGCTCCGAGCTCAATTGGAGTATTTTCGGGAGAGAATTTATTAGCATTATCAAGAAGATTGAGTAAAACCTGCTTAATATTAAGGGGATTTGCTTTAATAAAAAGGGGTTTGTGGGGCTTGATAATCTTCAATTTGTTTTCTTCCAGTTGAACTCCTTTATTAAAAACAAAAGCTACATTTTGCAGGGTTTCTCCCGCCTCAAGTTTTTCCTTGCTTTTTTCTTCTGTTCGAGAATCAAATTCGGCCAGGTCCAAAACCCCGTCTACAAGATTGCCCAAGCCATGGGCTTCATCCAGGATGATTTTCATGTAACGTTTGCGATCTTCCGGAGATTCAATAACATCATCGGCAAGTAATTCTGCTGCCCCCCTGATGGAAGAAAGGGGGGTTTTTAATTCGTGGGAAACATTTGCTACAAAATCTTTTTGCAGTTGCTCAAAACGCCACCTTTCGCTTATATCCTGGAATATTCCCACTATGCCCCACAGTTCTTCTTTATGGTTATAAATTGGTGTGCAGTGGACCAGTATTCGTTTTTTGGTCTTGTTTTCTTCAATTGTAATTTCGGTATAGGAAGGGCTTTTTTGCTCGAGGCTTTGTTCAAAGGTTTTCATAATTAATTCATCATCTACAACTTCTTTAAGTTTTTTCCCGGTATCATCATCTGTAAGGCCAAGAAAATTTTGGAGGGAGTTATTAATCAAAATTATTTCCTGCTGGCTATTTATGGTGAGAACTCCTTCATCCATTCCGGTCAGAATATAGTTAAGTTTATTTTTTTCCTGGACAAGGTCATCCATTGTTTCTTTAAGTTTTTTTGACATGTGGTTCATACTTTTAGCCAGGTCATCAATTTCCTGGTTATTACTTTTTAATTCAATGGTTTTTCCAAAGCTGCCCTCACTCATTTCCAGGGCAACCCGCTGCATTTTTTGCAGGGGAAAAGAGAGGACCCTGGACCAGCGGTAAGCAAGGCCCATTGCCAGTAAAATGGCAAGAATTGAGGAATAAAACATCATACTCTCAACGTGGCGAATTGTTGAGTTAATTCCAGCAACAGGAGAAAAAATCAAAAGTGCTGCACTTACTCCACCCTCATTTTCAAATAGGGGGATTCCAAGGAGCAGCATGGGTCTTTCAAAATAGGGGGACCCCACACGCTGGGAAACAACTTCACCCCCCATTAATTTTTCAGAATGAACAAATTGAACGTGATGCCCTTCCTCTCCAAAAATGGGTGGGTAGTTTAAAATAAGGAAACCCTGCCGGTCGATGAGCCAGGCCTGACCGGAATTTTGCTGGGCAATTATTTGCAACCACTGGTTAACTTGTTCCCAGTTTTCCTGGTCTACAGAATCAATTAAATAGGGAATCAGGATCTGGCTGTTCTGGACCATATCATCTTCAGCTTTATCAAAATAAAAGTTTTCAAAAAAGTAGATGGTTGCAAAACCCAGAACAAGGATGATGACCAGGCTTATTATAATAAATCTGAAGAGGAGCTTGTAAAACAGGGAATAGGGTCTAATCGCTATTCACCTCGAATTTATACCCGACTCCCCAAACTGTTTTTATAAAATCCCTGGAAGGGGAACCGAGTTTGTTTCGCAGGGATTTAATATGAGTATCGACTGTCCTTGTATCACCAAGGAAATCAAAACCCCAGATCCTCTGAAGGAGATCTTCCCTGCTGAAAACTTGCTGTGGGGAAGAAGCAAGACACCACAGGAGATCAAACTCTTTAGGCGTTAGGGCAATTTTTTCTTTGTTTGCAATTGCTTCTCTTTTATCCAGGTTTAACTCCAGGCCCGGGTAACTGTAGGCCGATTTCTGGGATTCTGGATGTTCTGTTCGCCTTAGAACTGCTTTTGCTCTTGCAACTACTTCCTTGGGGCTGAATGGTTTTACAACGTAATCATCTGCACCTATTTCCAATCCAGTAATTCTGTCAGTATTTTTTGTTTTAGCGCTGAGGATAATAATTGGAACGTTATTATCCGGGCGTAGTTTTTGACAGAGCTCCCAGCCATCAATCTTTGGTAACATCAGGTCCAGAATTAATAAATCCGGATCTTCATTTTGAACCTTTTCAAGGCCTTCTTCTCCATCGTAGGCTGTTATGGCTTCAAATCCCTCGTATTCAAAATAATCTTTTAAGATACGACAGATATTTTCATCATCATCAATAATCAGAACTTTTGGCATAAAGCACCACCTTCCCCACTCTAGTTAAGGATAGGATAGCAGAAAAAGGGAGTATTGTAAAATGGGGAATTATAACGGATTTTGTTTTTAGTAATAAATTTCCATTAAACCAACCACTCCACATTGATGGAGGAACAAAAATTCAGAAAAAAGGAAAGAATTAATCATATTTTAGAGTTTTTTCCTTTCCGGGTTGAAAAACCGGGCCAATTAGGTTAATATTATAAACAAGGTGGGGCTATAGCTCAGTAGGATAGAGCGACAGATTCCTAATCTGTAGGCCGCAGGTTCGATTCCTGCTAGCCCTACCATTTAAAAAGCAAGTTATTATAGGGGTTTTGGGGATTATTTTTAACCGCCTT
>SL_5KL_010_SEDDRAFT_10002242_pt1 | contig 10920 bp, 9 predicted proteins | sample SodLakKL_010_SED_FD_9118 | JGI IMG/M metagenome (IMG submission 9118)
GGGCTGAAGCCCCCGAAATCACAATGGAAGAAGCACCTGACACCATCGGCTTGGAAGGCCTTCCAGATGTAGTTGTCCAATTGCTTCCCGAAAATCCCCTCGGGGCAATGGTTGAGCGCCAGATGCTCCACGTGGTTCTCTTCGCTGTTTTTATTGGCCTGGCCCTTATCTCCATGCCACCAAAGCAGGCCAAGCCCCTCCTTGAATTAATGGGGTCTTTACAGGAAGTGGCCATGACAGTTGTCCGCTGGGCCATGGTCATTGCTCCCCTGGCGGTTTTTGGCCTTTTAGCCCAGATCACCATAAAAGTGGGACTTGAGGCAATGCTGGGCATGGCAGTTTATGTGGGTACCGTTATCCTGGGACTTATGATTCTCCTGGTTTTCTACCTTTTCCTGGCCAACTTCATCGGGAAAACCGGCCCCCGTAAATTCATGGGAGCTGCCCGGGAAGTTCAACTCTTGGCTTTTTCTACTTCCAGTTCTGCAGCAGTAATGCCCCTGACCATCAAAACTGCAATAGAAAAACTTAAAGTCCGACCTTCAACTGCCCAGTTCCTTATCCCCCTGGGTACCACAATTAATATGGATGGGACAGCTCTCTACCAGGGAGCAGCCACTGTTTTTCTGGCCCAGGTTTTCGCGGTTGAGCTCACGATCCCCACGCTGCTTTTAATTGTTGTTACAGCAGTTGGGGCTTCAATCGGATCTCCCGCAACCCCCGGAGTTGGAATTGTAATCCTGGCAATGGTCCTGCAGAGCGCAGGAATTCCAACCAGCGGTATCGCCCTGATCCTTGGGGTTGACCGTATCCTTGACATGAGCAGGACCACCCTTAACGTTTCTGGTGATCTAACGGCAAGCCTTGTCCTGGATCGCTGGGTAGGCGGAAAGAAAACCTTCGAACAACAAAAACTGGACGAAGAATTGTGGGAAGAACAGCGAAAAACAACCGGTGACGAAGTTATCTGCGATGAAGACTAAGGAAACCTGGAAAATATTAAAGAAAAACCGGGGGCAAAACCGGTTTTTCTTTTCTTAATTCCCAATAAAAAAACATAAGAATTTTAGGTTTTTTACCTACCTTCACCCCAGGAATCTTTCCAGGATGCACATTTTACTCCCTTTTCCGAAAGAATACGGTTCAGGTAGCCTACATGATGCTGGATATGCCTGATCTGCATTAAAACCATATCCTCCAATGTCAACTTGCCATATACAGGGCTTGGATAACTTTTCCCCTTTTCCTGAACGAAAGAAAAGAATTCCCGACACCTTTCCCTGATTTCTTTTTTATAGTCCTCCATATCTTGCTTCTCCAGAAAACTCTCTGAAAACTCTTCCAGTTCCGGAGTAACAGTTTTTCCAAATTTATAGGGCTCCAACCCTTCATTACTGGTCCGGAACCAGAATTCAATGCCAAAAAAGGCGTGGTAAACATGGCACCAGAAAAATATCCCATCCCCCTGGGGATTTTTCCATATATCTTCGGGGCAGATTTCTGTCAAATCTTCAAGCATTTCCAGGGTCCTGTAAAAAATCCGCTCACCTGCTTTCACCCACAATTTCCTCCTTTGCCAAAAAATCTCTAACCTTTTTTCATTTATTATTAGAAAACTTTCCAGGGTATTAATCCACCTGGAGACGAAAAATAACCTATTTTGAAAGGCCGTGAGGATTAAATGGAAAAAAATATTTCCTCCCTCAATTCTCAGGATTTAAAAACATCCCTTGATGATAATAATATATCCTTCTGGAGTTCTTTTGGCAAGTATCGTGAGGGTCTACATAACCCCGATCCAGACTTTTTCTGGAGTATATCAAAAATCCCCCTTTACTCCTATAACGGGGTTTTAAAAATCCACCTTTCCAGAGAGAAATTCAAAGAGAAATACCGCTATTTCATGGATCGTTTCGGAGAAAAAAATTTTCCCTTAATCTGGTGGATTAATCCCCACTACACCCCGGAAGAAGTTTCCGACCACCTAAAAAAGGAAGGTTGGAAAGATGAAGGTTTTTTTCCCGCAATGGCAGCAGAACTCTCTAATATTGGGGAAGATATCACCCTTCCTCCAGACTTTTCTTTTAAAAAAGCGTCTTCCCCTGGAGATAAACTGCTCTGGACAGAATTGATGAATAGGGGAATGGGGTTATCCGAAAAGGTAATAAATAAAGCAGTCGAGGTTGATCAAAAATTATCAGGTCCGGAAGTGGAAAAACAAATAAGGTTTATCGGCTATCTGGATGAGAAACCCGTTGCAACAACTCTCCTCCTCCCTGATTCTGGATTAGTTGGAATTTTTGGTGTTGCAACCCTTCCCGAAGCAAGGGGACGGGGAATCGCAACTGCAATGACTCAAAAAGCAATGCTGGAAGGTAAAACCCTGGGTTATCGGGTAGCCACACTTGTTGCCACAACTATGGGCCTTCCCGTTTATGAAAAACTGGGCTTCAAAAAGGTTTTTTCCTATCACTGCTTTTCCTGGAAGCAGGGTTAATAGTTTTTTCCCTGAAATAAAAAACTTACCCAAAACTTTTTCGTTTAGGATAAGTTTTTTTGTTTTTATTGTTTTCCCGGAATTAAAACAAAAATCCCGCGGCAAAAATCGAAGCCAATAAACTGTAAATAACCATTTCCATCTGGAACTTTAAAAAGGCTTTTTTACTGAAATAACGGTCTTTGAGGTAAATAAAGCCTTCTACATTGTCGGGGCAGGGTGCTGCTGAACTGATATGGGTATAAATAAAGAGCAGGCTAAAAATAAAACCAAACTTCGGGAAAAAAGCCATCTCGCCCAGGGGACCGATTAGAAAGTAAAGGGGTACAGATAAAAGTATTCCCCGAAAAACCTGCCCGGGAATAACTAATTTTTCCACCACTTTTCTTTCTTTTTCATCAGACATATCCCGCAGATAATCCATCAATCTCTGGCGCCCTTCGTAAATATCTTTGCTGATTCTGAGGGCCAAAATGCCTGCAAGCATATAGGCCCCAACGTGCACTAACATGAACCAGAAACTGAACATAATGTATTCCATCTCTTTGTCCCCCTTTTTGTTAATTTTTTTGTTTTATTTTCCCTTTTGACTTTTTGTTGCCTTAAAAAAGGATGAAACTGTATCAATAATAAGGCCCAGGGAAAAGACTCCCAGGAAAAAAATTGGAACAGCCCTGGTTACAATGTCCAGGGTTTCACCGCTTAAATCCCCGTCCCTGGTTAAAAACAGAAGCAGTTCATCGCTCCAGATTTCGGGCCTGGTGCCAACAAAAATTAACAGTACCATAAAGGAGACATTTAATATCCCGTTTAACCCTGCCAGGGGCAGGGTCCATTTCCGGGTATATAATTTAAAACCTTCTTTTACAATTGCCAGGACAAAAAACACATTGATTATAGGAAGATATTGCCCGAAAACCTCATGGTTTAAAAATGGTATGAGGGTAACCCTTGTTCCCAGTTCAGGGAATAAAAACCCTTCCCCTCGCCCGATATAATTGAAAAAAATCATGACCAGGGAGATAAAAACAATACCAAGAATGGGCTCGGATATTTTAATTTCCCCGCTCTTTTCAGCAAGAGGTTTTAACTGAGAAGGAGTCCAGGTTGTTTCTCTTCCCAGGTCAATTTTTTTCCCACCAAGCCTTTCAAAAAGGACAAAAAATACGGTTACCCATGCCGCTGCCTGGATGACTCCAGAGATAATGCTGGAAAAATAATTTCCCAACCCCTCCCACAAATTTAAAGGGGGGTTAAAAATAAAGTTTACCCCAAGGGCCAGGCTAAGGCCAAAAAACAAAACTGCAGAAACTATTTTCAGAACCAAAATATAGGTATCATAAAAATCAGGCCCAATCAGGTACCTTTTTTGGGGATGATATTTTTCAGCCAGAGATGCCGGATCTCCCAGTTCCATCAGGATCCCTTCTACCTCTTTTTCTGATATAGTTTTCTCCTCACGTTCCCGGCTCATTTTCTCTTCAATTAAATTCCGGGTTTCTTTTTCCGCAGCTTCTTTTTTTTCCGGAGGAAGCTTCTCTCTTAAAGCCTGGATATACCTTTCAATTAAATCCACCTCTCTCACCCCATTTTTCCTTCCCGAATTAAAGGGAAATCTAAAAAGAAAAACTTTTTTCTTGATAAGGAGAAAAATTTGCAAAAAAAATAAACATACAAGAAAATCAATTAGCTAATTCCAATATATCACTTTTTATGAATGTTGTCAGCATTAATTTGCTGAATTTCAATAGTTTTATCAATAAAAAAGGCTCCCCTAGGGAGCCAATTTCAATCTAAAAAAATTCTTTTGCCCAAACTGGGGTTTTATAATTCCCGACATAAGACAACTGTCCGGTTGCCCCCTTCTTCCTTTGCAGAATAAAGAGCAGAATCTGCCCTGTTTATCAAATCCTTAAACTCTTCCTCCCCCTGTAATGAAGTAACTCCAAAACTCCCGGTTAAATTAACTTCAAAATCCACTTCTCGGTAAAGGATATCTCCCTCTACATCTTTCCTGATCTCTTCCATCCTATCCCGGGCCTCAATACTGTTGGTTAAAGGAAGAATGACACAGAACTCATCTCCCCCGTAGCGGGCAACACTATCACCTGCCCTTACCTTGTGTTTTAATCTTTCCCCAAAAACCCTGAGGACACAATCTCCAACCTCATGCCCATGTTTATCATTTATTTCTTAAAGCCGTCGATATCAATCATTACTACACTGAGGGGTGATTTTTGCAATCGGGCGATTTCCACCTGTTTCTGTCCAATGGCAAAAAGAGCTCTGCGGTTTAAAAGGTTTGTTAAATCGTCCCTTTGAGCAAGTTCCAGGGCTTTTTCCTTCTCCCTATCAAGAAAACTGGTATGGGCAACAAGGGCCAGAGAAAGAAAAATAATTTCCAGGGCTGACCCAAGCTGCATCCCCGAATAAGTAAAAAAATTATGGGGCAAAAATCCAAAACTTCTTCCTATCAGGAGAATAATCCCGCCCACCAAAAACACCCAGGCCCAAAAAAGGTAAAATGCAGAAGGAACCTTTTCCTGCCTGGCTTTAATTACTCCCCAAAGAAGGGCAATAGATCCGGTAAAAACGGTGAAAATCATGAGCTGCATAATCAGGGAATAGGGGAAAAAAAGGGATGCGGGGAGCATTACCATCGAAAAACCAACAAAACCCAGGAAGATTTTCTTTAAAGCAGGTGCTCTTTCCTTTAGTTCCAATACCCGGCAGGCAAAAAGCAAAAGAAAAATTGTCCCGCCAAAGGAGAAAAATAATATGGACCTATTTGCCCAAACCGGGAAATCAGGCCAGAGGTACTGGAATGCAAGTCCGGTTAAGGATAAGTGAAAAAAGGCAATACAGACAATATAAAAGATGTAAAAAACAAAACGAATATCACGGGAAAAGTAAAACAAAAAAAGATTATAAAAAGCCATAATCAGGAGCATCCCGTAATATACTCCGTTGGCCAAATATTCCCCGGATTCCCGGGAATAAAAACTATTCCTCTCAAGGATTTGCATGGGAACAATATGGGAAAATTCTGTCTGAGTCCTTAAATAAACCGTAATGGTTTCTCCCCGGGGGAAATCGGGAATGGGAAACACAAAATCTTTGTTCTTTATTGGACGCTGGTTAAAAGGAACTAAGGACCCGGTTTTTTGTTCTTTATAACCTCCCTCTCCATCAGGAAAAAAGAATTTAATCTCCTGAAGCAGGGGGTATTCAACCTGCAAAAACCACCGGGCTTCTTGGACTAAGTTTGTCATTTCCAGTTTAAACCAGAAAGCCGAGTCAGTATAGGAAAAACTGGGAGTTCTGTCTTCTTCGTGGGGATGGAATTTTCCCTGGATTTCGGGTTCAAGTATTTCTCCAAACCCCAAAAGCCCTTCTTGATCTTCAAATACCTGGATGAAGGGGTACACACTGTAAACTTTATCTTCTTCATCAAGCTTTAGGGACATATCAGCAGAAGCGTTTTCTCCATAAAAGAAAAGCAAAAAAACCAGGATAAGTAAAACAAAAAAACCGGATATCTTCAGGGTTTTTTTGGAATAAAAAGAAAAAGCAAACATCTAAATTACCCCTTGAGAGAAATTTTTTGCATTCTAATTGTTTCTCCAATTTTTACCATCTACCTGCAATTATTTTCTTTGTTTCCTCTCTTGCCCCGCCTTTTTCCAGGATAAAAATTCTCATAAATTATGGCAGGATTTATCTTTTCCTTTCGGGAAAACAAGTGTTAAGGCTTTTCCATTTTATCGAGGAGGTTTTATTAATGAAAGAAAAAACACCCCGGGGGGTCCTGGTAAAACCAAAGGAACGCTTATCCTCCAGCCAGGTCCGGTTAGTTGACGAAGTATCCCGGGAACTCCTCCAGGATCCTGGAGTTCTCTGTTATAACCGGGAAGCCAGCGATCTTTTCAGGGGAGCCGGGGCAAAAGTTGAAGAAAAGGAAAACGGATGGAAGATTAGCATCCCTTCTAAATTAATTGACAGGGCTCTAGAAACGGCCCCGGCAAAAATAACCCTTGGGGCCCGGGATCCTGAAAACATCCTGGAACTGGATGCCCATGAAGCTCGAGTTCGTTTTGGCAGTGGATCGGAAACCAATACCTGGCTTGAAGTTGAAGAAAACGGAAATAAAATGGAATTTCGAAAAAGTAAGGGAAACCTGGAAAAACTCTGTACAGCAGCCCACCTTGCCGAAAACCTCAAAAACCTGGACTTCTTCATTCGCTGTGTCAACGTCCAGGATGACCAGTTAAAAAACGAAAACAGGGATGTTAATATCTTTACAGCAAGCTTAAACAATATTACAAAACACGTCCAGGGCGGCCTTTCCCACCTTGAAGCCCTCCCCGATTTGATTAAACTGGGGCAAATTGTTGCGGGCGGAAAAGATGCCTTTTCCAGGGCACCGGTCCTTTCCTTTATTACCTGTATTTCCAAAAGTCCCCTTCAAATTGTTAACGACACCACGGATAAACACCTGGCCATAGCCAGGCAGGGAATTCCTGTTGTGGTTTCTACCTCCCCAATGGGCGGAACCACAGCTCCCTTCGATGAGTTTGGCATGATGGCCCAGATCAATGCGGAAATCCTGGCCAGTGTTACCTTAAACCAGCTTGCTGCACCAGGAGCCCCTGTCCTTTATGGAAGCGTTCCCGTTAGATCCAGGCTGGACAACCTTACCGATATGTACGGAGCTCCCGAGTTCATCCACTACAACCAGGATTGTGCCCAGATGGCCCGTTTTTACGGTATCCCCTGTTATTCAACTGCAGGAGTTGGCGACACAAAAGTCCCCGGAATTCAGGCCACCGCCGAAAAAATGCTTACAATTACCGGAGTTCCCCTGGCGGGTGCCCAGTATATCCATTACGCCTTCGGATTGTTGGACCGGACAAGTATATTCAGCCCCGAACAGGCTATTCTTGATGATGCCCATATCAGCATGGTTAAAGCCGGCTTAAAAGAACCTCCAATTACCCGCCAACGAAAAGAAGAAATAACTGGAATGGTTAAAGAAGTAATGGCCAGCAAACACCAGACCTATATTTACCACCTTCCACAACCCAGTAAAGAGGATGTTTATATCCGATATCCCCTGGAAGGAGAAGGAAACACCCTACAGATAGCCCATAGAAAGTACCGGGAAATCTGTGGGAAGGAACCCAAAAACCTGGAAAGGGAAATCCGAGAAGAAGTAGAGGCTAAAATCCCGGGGCTGGTTGCCGAGTCCTGGAGCAAGCCAGGTACCTGGCTGAAATAAAAAATAAAGGAGATAATTCCCCTTTATTTATCGATTTAATTCCCCGCAAAATAGATTGGATAAAAACCGGTTTTCAAAACCCGGTTTTTTCTTTTATTTTTATTAATTCCTGGTTAAACCTTTCAGGCTCCCCCAGGAAGGGAGTGTGGGCAGAATTCTCAAAAACAATTATTTCTTTATGTGGGGCCTTTAAGGTTTCATAGTACTCCTCAATCAACTCAAGGGGGGTATTTTTATCTAGAGCTCCAGCAAAAAAGAAAACAGGGACTTCAAGTTCCGGAACCGTTTCCCGAAAGTTAACAACAGTCATTTCTTCTCCCTCGTGCAAAGGCTTTCCTCCCCTATTTGCTCCCTGTATCCACCTGTAATAATCAATAATGTTGTATTCTGGTGCCCTAATAGCAATTAAGGCCAAATCCATCATGCTCAGATCAAAATTACCCCCATAAGAAGAAATAATTTCCGCAAAAATTCTATATTGTGGGTGGGTGTAAGGAGGTTCTCCAATTTCTTCTAATCGATCGAGGTTTTTCTGATCATTTTCTCCCTCTATTTGCTCTCTTAGCCAATTATAAGCAATTTCCACTCCCTCCCTGGAATCCACCAGTTGGGAAACTCCAATATAGGCATAAAATAAATCGGGATAATCCCTTACAATCTCCGTTCCCAGTTGGGTTCCCCAGGAATGGCCGAGGAGGAAAATTTTATCGCGGGAAAAACGTTCCAGGAGGTAATTTACCAGCTGGACACTATCTTCTTTGAATTGCTCAAAGGTCATTGTTTCCTCCCTGAAGCCTCCGTGGTTGGATTTTCCCGCCCCTCTCTGATCCCAATGAACAACAATATACTCTGCTTCCAATTCCCGGTCTAATCTGTGAGCAAGGGGCATTTGGGAACTTCCAGGCCCTCCATGCACCCACAATAAAATTGGATTATCCTTATCCTTACCCCTTATGAGTATTGCCTGCTCAAGGCCACCAAGCTCAATTGTTTCCAAAGCGGCAATACTCTCGGGTAGGAGGTTGCCCTGGTTATCCTTAAATTGGTCGGTGGAAGGAAAGATGCCCAGAAAACCGGAAATTACAAGGGCTATGATAATAAGGAAAGCAAAAAAATAGAAAAAAATCCTCATCTTTTCCACCTCGTTTTTAATATTTTGATAATTCCTTCTACCTTTTTTTAAAGTAATCCTTTATATTCTGTCCATTTGATTTTTGGGTTTTTTATCTATAAATTCCATTTTTTATCTCCTAAAATTTATTAGCAGCCAACGGTCTTTGCTGATAATAATCATAAACCCCCTTATCCAATGGGTTTTCAAGCGGGCAGGAAATACATCTTTTTTCTGGAACTTTTATTATTTAGAAACAGTTACTAATCAAAAATACCTTCACTGTAATTAGCTAAAAAGAACAGACCATTAATTTTGGTTTTAAAAGGGAGGCCAACCCATGGAAACCAGAAATATTTTGAGCTTTTCTTCGGCTTTGCTTAAAAAAGGAAAGGAACTTGGGGCTGACCTGGTTGGGATTGCATCAGGAGATAAGGCAAAAAATTCCCCCTCATCTCAACTTGCTCCGGGTCTACCTGCAATAAAAGTGGGCCTGGGAAGTTCTGACAAAGCCGCAGGGGTAGAAACCTGGCCAGAGATGGGAAAAAGCGTACTGGTAGCAGGGCTTTCTCACCCCGAAGAAAAACCCGAACTGGACTGGGGGTTTCAGGATAGTTCTCCACCCGGAAATAAGGAGCTTATCAGGCTGATTAATAACCTTCAAGAATGGGTTGGGGAAAATTATCCGGATATTAAAACCTATCACCCACCTTACCACGTTGAAAACGGAGGTATTTTTCTCAAAGATGCTGCAGTTTGGGCAGGCCTGGGAACCATTGGGAAAAATAATCTCCTGGTTACTCCTCCCTTCGGGCCCAGAATTCGCCTTCGTTCACTTATTTTGGACGTCTCTCTCTCCCCAACAGGCCCCATTGAATTTGATCCCTGTTCGGGTTGTGAAGAATACTGCCTGAATGAATGTCCCCGTGGAGCATTCTCGGAAAAATTGTTTGATGAAGAAAAGACAAATCTAAAAAACCTTCCCGGAAGAACCGGAACTTTCAGTCGCTTAAAATGCAACGAGGAGATGGAAAAGAACCTCGCCGAATCAGGAAATGGGAAAGAGGCTGTGTGTAAATTCTGCCGGCAATGTGAGTTTGCCTGTCCCGTAGGAAAATAACAATAAAAAAACCCGCCTTTTCCTGAAAAGAAAAGGCAGGTTATTACCAAAATGTTTTAAATAATCCTTTTAAACAGTCCTTTTTTAGGGCTGTTTTCTTTCTTTTTTAACTCCCTTACTATGTTCCTTATTAAAACCTAAGGGAAAGGCAGCTAAGTCCACCGTCGAGTTTTCTGAATTCCGAAACATCAAGGCTTTTTACCGGATAACCGGCTTTTTCAATTTCTTCCCGGACCCCGGGAAAACCTCTGGCAATAATGACCCATCCGTTTACCCAGATACAGTTAGCAGCATAGCTTTCCTCATCTTCAACTAAAATCTTTTTGAATTCCCCAAACTCTTCCTTTCCCTTGAATTCTCCGGCAAGGATAATTTCTCCGTTTTCCAGGTAGGCAACACCGGTTTTTAAGTGTAGGGCTTCTTCCAGGCTTACTTTTTTTGCTTTGTACCCATATTTTTCAAGAATTCCTTGGAACTGATTAAACCCTTCCATGTTGCTTCGAGAAGAAAGCCCCACAAAAAAGTTATTGCCTATCCTTAAAACGTCTCCCCCTTCAAGGGTTCCGGGGGCTTCAATAAACTCAATTTGGTTGTAAAACTCCTCAAGAGCCGAAATTATTTTTTGTTCCTCTCCCAGGCGTGATGAAACTCCGGGCCGACAGATTATTGCACATTTCTCCGTTAAAACTGCGGTATCCTCAATAAAAGTAGAATCCGGGTAATTTTCATCTGGAGGAAGAGCATAAACCCTTACCCCGCATTTTTCCAGGGCTGAAACATATTGTTGATGCTGTTTTAAGGTTTCCCTGTAATCGGGAGTCCCAAGTTTAACCGATGAAATTCCCTCAGAAATTCTCCTGCAGGGAATGCGGACCAGGGCTTTTTTAAAAATAACTTTCACCATCTTTCCGGTT
>SL_5KL_010_SEDDRAFT_10002243_pt1 | contig 10920 bp, 9 predicted proteins | sample SodLakKL_010_SED_FD_9118 | JGI IMG/M metagenome (IMG submission 9118)
CAAATCCTCCTTTCCAATAAAGAGCCTAGATTTTGACCCTGAAAAAACCGGGGGGTTTGCATTCTTTTCCCCCTACAATAGAGCTGAAATGGGCCCGGAATTCCCTGGCCAATTATTTCTCCAGGCGGTTGTAATCTTTGAGTTTTTTCAATGCTTCCAGGGTCAAAACTCCCTCCCACTCCGGGACTGCAGCCCGGAATTCACCCGCATAAAAGCTATCGCCCCAGGGCGGGGAAATATAACCACCCTCCTCGAGTAAGTCAACAAGGAAATCCAGGTTTTCATCGATCCGGGCTTTTTCCAGGCCGAACCTGCCGTGGGCAGGAGAAGGGACAAAATCCAGGGGCATGGGGGTGTACTCCCTCCATTTTTCCGGCCTGTATTCAACTACCCCGGCAATACCTTCAGCCAGCTTCTCCCTGATATCCTCCCTGACCTCGGGGGTAAGTTCCCGGTAAAACCTGACATAACAATATAGCTCGTGTTCGGATTCGAATTTTTCCCGGGCTTTCAGGTTGTCAACGGCTTTTGCAATCAACCCCTGTACATCTAAAGATTGCACAAATTCCCGGTACCGGAACAGGTAGCCGGCCAGTTCTGCAGATGGATTGCCCCAGAAATGGTCGATAACCGTCATTTTCTCTCCCTCATCAAAGTGCCACCAGGGGGTGTGGGGAAAATCATTTACCGCTGGATTAACCGCGAACCATCCGTTCCTGTTTGAAGAATAACTATTCTCCAAATACTGCACCGCCCTTTTTATCTCCTCCTCTGCTTCTCTGTCGGCATTAACCCCGGCAATGATCCTCAGGCCGATAGAGGTTGCCATTGGAGAAGAAAAAGGCATCCGAAAGTCTGGTTCAAGTCCCTTCCCAAATCCCCCGTCTTCATTTTGAAAGCTTTTCAATGATTGGATAATCCCCGCTTTGTTTCCTCCTGAAAAATAAAAATCAAACAAACTTTTTTCCAGTTCCCGCCCATTTCCCCTGATAAAAGCTTCTGCCCGCCGCAAACCCTCCCTGGATAGTTTTTTCACTGACCATCTCCCCTAAAATTTTCTTAAAATCCCGATCCTTAATTGTTCTTTAAGCTTCATTATATATCCTCTTTTCGGATAAAAAATCGGAGGCCCTGAAACTATGGCCCTCCAGTTTACTCCTATACTTTTTTCAGCCCCAGATACCTCTTGCAGGTGGCAGACTACAATGGGAAGATCAGATCCTTTAGATCCGGTTTCTAAAAGCCAGGTTCCCCGATAGATATTTTTGCAGTTTGAAGGGGAAAAATAGGTAAAGAGGCTTATGAAGAAAGAAATATTAAACTGATGATTATTCTATCCCCCAAAATAGCCTGAATGAATAAACAGCAAATTGAGATCATAACTGGCAGAGCTCAGGGCTCCCCTGACTATCTATACCTGATCTGGAAAATCAAGGAGGCCTGCTCAGGCTTTCCTGGGTTTTCCAACCCAAAGCAGTATCCTTGGCAAAATATAGCCAGGTGAAAACTAAAAGAGCGGCCTTCTCACTTCCTTTTTTTCAAACTTCTGCATATAAGCAAATACTTTATCTGTTCCCACGAGGATCCCGTGTTCCTGGCTTTCACGGTGGAGAATATTCATAAGCTTTTCATTATCAGGACTGGAACATATATATGAGTTGCCGTAATGGTTGATATACCTCCCTCTCATTCCGGGAAAATGTTGATGGAGTTTCTGATAATAATAATCCCGACTGCCCTCTCTAAGGGTCACTCCAAACCCAAAACAAAGAATTGCCTGCACCCTGGCTTTAATGCAGTAATCCAGTATTCCCCGCAAATTATCCTCAGTATCGTTGATGAAGGGCAGAATAGGGGTTAACCAGACAACCGTGGGGATCCCTTCCTCACGCATGATTTCCAGGACCCTGAACCGCTCCTTTGTTGAAGATACATTCGGTTCAAGCACCCTGCACAAATCCTCATCATAGGTAGTCAATGTCATCTGTACCACACATTTTGTCCGGTCATTAATCCGCTTTAAAATATCCAGATCACGAAGAATACGAGAAGATTTTGTCTGAATTGCTACTCCGCAGCCAAACCTCTCGATCAGCTCCAGACACTGCCGGGTGATCTTTAATTCCTCCTCCAGGTGGATATAGGGGTCGCACATAGCTCCAGTCCCAATCATACAGGGCTTCCTTTTACGACGAAGCTGCCCTTCCAATATTTGCAGGGTATTTTTCTTAACTTCAATATCTTCAAAGTCATGGTTCATCTGATAACACTTGCTGCGGCTGTCGCAGTAAATACAGCCGTGGGTGCAGCCCCGGTATATATTCATATGATTCTTGGGTGAAAGAATTGTCTTATATTCGGCATAATGCATCAGCTACCCGCTCCAAAGACGTATTCCAATAGCTTTCCTCCGGGAACAATCCTCTTAAATAGGCCTGAAATCAGAAAGCAGTAGCTACGGTTATTACCCATGAAAAATCCTCCTCCAATTACAGGTGGCTAAACTGTCAAAACCCTCTGGAGATTAATCTTCAGGCTATTTTGCAGGGTATGGTTTGCTAAAATCGGGGTTTTATAACCCCATTTTCGATATGATCAGATTAAGGATCCCGTTATTCCTGGAAAACAAGAGTCATCACATGATCGCCATCGCCGGAGCTAAAGCATGATGTGTCAGTCAGGAAAACTTCAGGTAATGCTTGAAACAGTTCCTCTCCCTGCCGGAACAGTAGTAGCAGCAGGACAGAAAATGTTTTTCCTTTTATCTTGACTGTGCTACCTGCGGTTTTAATTTTACCAGGCAGCGGTTAAAATACCTCCCCCTTATTTTTCATCCAGCTGAGCCTTTGTTCCAGCGTGTTGTAATGGAGTTCCAGTTTGTGACCGTCAGGATCAAAAAAATAGAATGATTCGCCCGGCGATGTGTTTTCTTTAAAGGTTCTGACTCCTGCTTTCCTCAAACTTTCTACCATCCCGGGATAATCCTCGGGCGGTACATTAAATGCAACATGCGTATAGTCAGGTAAGGGCTTTTGCGGGAACTCCCCGCCCACATTTAAAGCAATCCAGGTGTTACCAGCCAGCAGATAGGCTCCTCCAGGCCAACGGGCCACTGCCTTTAAACCCAGTAAATTTGCATAAAAATCAAAAGATCTATCTAAATCACAAACAGCAAAAGTTATATGGTTAATACCGTCAATCATAGTTTGCCCTCCTCGATTTTATTGAACCGCTTTTTGTTCCAGAGCAAAAAAATTCTTTCTCACAAGTATGCTTCCAGGAAAACCCCAGGAAACTCCTCCTGTTTTTTCCCGGCCTGCTTAAGGGGCCTTTTCATCGGAAAAATCATTTAGACAATGAGGGCAAACCGGATTTTTCCACTTTTTTGCATTTAACACTCTTTTCTGGCAGTAGGGGCAGATCAGGCTATTTTTTTTTGCTTCCCCATACTGGAGCAGACCCACTATGGAAACAGATATCCCCAAAAACATTAAGGGCATCCCTGCCCTGATAGCATATGCCGCGGGAAAGGCTAATAAAAATAAAAGACCAAGGGGGACGAAACAGCCCAGCCCCGTGTAAATTATGGCCCTGGACTTTTCTTTTCTTACAACTGTAGGAGGGATCTTTGACCAGGATTTCTTCATGCAGGCGGCCTCCTCTAAAAATTATTGGCCCCTGTTGTTTTCTTCCTACCAATAAATTATCCTTTTCTTTNTTTTCCCCTATCTATTTATAGAAAAAATTATATGCTCCCGCATTTCATTTATTGCCTGCTGCCGCCCACCGAAAGAATCCGATAGAAAAATCTCCTAATTTTCAGTTTTGCATTGCTTTCTATCCCATTAGGAATAAAGTGAATGGAAAAAAGCACGGCGCCAAAATCAGCGGTTGTTTCCTGGACTAACCGTGCTCCTCAAGTCTTTCTCAATAACTGGCACCTCTCCCAGGAACCAAACCAGGCAGGGGTTACCATCCTACCTGTTGCCTGTCAATAAATTCCCAGGAAAAATCTCTACTGGTAACAACAATGGGGGTGATTAAAACTGACGCGGGCGACTAAAGCCGTTATTGACCAGGCAATGGTTCGGGGATAAACTCGCTTAATGCCCGTTCTAGCAGCCCGTCATAGGTTCTTTTCGGCAACAAACGCCGTAGCACATTGGTTCGGTGGGTTTGAGAACCGACCCGATACAAGGGCTTGGGCTCAGCCGCTTTCACAGCATTCAATACTGTAGCAGCTACAACCTCTGGGGTGACGTGAGTTTTCTCCATCTCCACCGTCCGGGCAGCAAAAGCGGCTTTGGCTGTAGCGTAGGGGCTGTCAGGTCCGGTGTCGGGAAGCAGATCATTGCCCGTGCTAATGAACCTGGTTCGAACTCCCGGCGGTTGGATCTGGACAACCTGAATTCCAAAGGGCTTCACTTCCATCCGCAGAGCATCGGAGATTGCCTCAACCGCGTACTTGGTCGCATGATAGATACCCACCATGGGACATGAGAACATGGCTCCAACCGAACTGATGTTGATTATTCTCCCTGACCCTCGGGCACGCATACCGGGAAGGGCCAGTTGAATCATCCTTACCAATCCAAAAACGTTGACGTCAAATTGAGCCTGAATGGCCTCGAGGGGAATCTCCTCCACATGCCCTGGCTGCTGATACCCAGCGTTGTTGATGAGGTAACCGACTGCCCCGTGCTCAGCCTCAACAGCTGCAATCGCCTCCCTTGCTTGTTGATCATCAGTAACATCCAACTCCAGGGTGCGGCAGCCTGCATTGGCAAGCTCCGTAAGGGCTTCAGGGCGCCGTGCTGTGGCCCATGTGGGGATACCCGACTCGGACAAGCACAGGGCAATCGCTCTCCCGATGCCCGAAGAAGCGCCAGTGACAAGTGCAGGTGCATCTTTGTTAGTCATAAAATCGCCTCCTTTAAATATTTAAGAATTTCCATTTGGTTAATAGTTTTCTTTTCCAGCGGGTTATCAGTTTCCAGTATTCTTTTCTGGCTTTGTAGTTAAATCGCCGCCGGATCCTCCTGTCTGCCTTTTCCTCCAGCCTTAAAAACAATAGCCTCCTTATCCAGTTAAACTAAGCTCTTATTCAAATTATTTCCCCGAAAAATCCCTCCTTTTAATCATTAAAAAGTTATGAGAAGCCATCACAAGGCTCACCTTTCTGTACTACCTGTAGAATTGTTTTGGCCCGGGCATTTCGAAGATCAACTCTTAAACCGGTTGCCTGGTTCATGCCTTTCAGNCTTTACANTTACCTGCAATTCTTTAGTGNAAGGGAGATATTAAGCTTANTCCGGTTTCTGCCACTATATTGAATTTTCCCCTATCTATTTATAGAAAAAATNATATGCTCCCGCATTTCATTTATTGCCTGTTGCCCGGCAAAATGACCCTTCTTTAGAACCTTTAAATCCATTCCCGCAAAAGCGGGGGCCTGAGTTTTCATTTCAGTTAACAGGTCATACTGGAAAAGCAGGGGAAAACAGTCCTGTTTGGGGTTGGATTTAAACTCCTTTTCAAAGTTGAGAACATTTTTCAAAACCTCGGGGTTCTCCCTGGCTTTTTCCCCCACCAGCTTGCGATAATGAGAAGAAATAAACACCTCCTCGGGACGGGTTCCGGCACAGATGGGAATGTATCGATCAATCCCTTCCCCGATAAAAGCCCGGTGCAGGTTAAGAACCCAGCCCCCCAGGCTGAAACCGGCCCCCAAAACCTCTGAACACCCTTCTTCTCTGAAATGTCGGGCCAGGGAATCCAGAACTGCGACTGAAGAAGCAAGCATTCCCACGTAATTATTTAATTTTCCCAGGGCTTTAATGTATTCGGCCTGGGAGCCCTCGTGAAAGGGAGCCCTTATCAAAACCAGGTTTATATCCAGGGGAAAATCCCGGGTAAAGATTTTATTGAAAGAGTTATCACTGAACCGGCCGAAATTTGCAGGGCTTTCACCGCTCCCGTGAATATAAATAAGGGTGGGTAATTCGGACCAGATCCACCTGTAGACAAGGTAGGAGCAGGAAAAAACTCCAGCAGGCCCCCTGGCCTTAACCGTTTTCCAGTTACCGGGCTTAATATCTTCAACCTCCGCTGAAGTTTTGCCCACAACATCTCGCAGGGGCAGCGCCTCCAGGGATTCCCCAAAAAAGGGTGTTTTACGATAAACAAATCCTCCCACCGTGGCCCCAACCCTATCCCATATTTCGTGAATATTAAGTTTCCCCATTTTTCCTCGTCCCTTCAGTTCTTATTTTCTCTTTGCCAGCCCCCGGGGGTTGACCTTTTTGCACCCGTTCAACCTGCAGGGAAAGAAGAACAACCCCCGAATCCCTCAGCTTTAAAATCAACCCGTATACTTCCGGTAAATCCTGCATTTTCCCGGTAAGAAGTGTAATTCCACTGCTCTGTCTTTGTATCTCCAGTCCGGAAAAATAGTCCTTAAGCCAGTCATCAAGATGGGTTTCCGAATGAACCTGGACCCACCAGGAAAAAGTCTCGTCTACAATCGCTTCATTTTTTCCCATCCCTACCCTCCTCTCAATTTTTTCCCCAATTAACAGCTGATTGCCCGCAGGGAGGGATCCTGATTTGACCGGAGGTCATTCAGAACCGGAGTTGATACTCCAGACCTATCCACTATGGCAAAAAACTCTTCGGCTAAAAGGCCCATTTCCTCCCCGGCATTCCTCAAATGCCTGGCCATTCCAATATCTGCGACTTTTGACTTTAATACCCTCTGAAATAAAGGGAGGACCAGGAATTCAGGCATGGCAAAAATCAGCCTGAATTTGGGGGGCTCAACAGGAAAACCCCTGTCCCTTAAAACCCTGAATGCTTCTTTTATGCCCCGCCAGGCCCGCCGGCAATCCTCTCTATTTTCCGCCATCTTATAGTTACAGCTATCATTGTTATACATTGCGAGGGCAAAGGGAACTGCCAGGGCAACGTGATAACGTTTCCAGGAGTCAATATTTTTGCTGAAGTAATTCTTAAAGCCAGCGGCTTTAAAGGCCTCTGCCAGCCTTTTCAGGCGCTCTGTTTTTTCTCCGTTTATTTCCCCGAGGGGCATTTCCGAGGCAATCATATAATGAACAACATGGCCTTCTCTTTCACCACCTGCATTGCAATGTCCCATCATCACCCTGTCCCTTCCCAGGGCTTCAACCATTTCCCCTGGACCCGTGGTCGTATTCTGCATAAATAAAAAAGTGGGGATTTTTTTGTTTTTTGCCAGGTCCTTCAGGGCATCAGCCAGGTGGGTTCTCTGGATCATTACAATACAGACATCAAAATACTCTTTCTCGGGCATACCATCCATAACCCTTACCCTGGTTGTGGTGCGCTCTCCAGTTTTGAAATCCTGGAGCACAATCCCCTTCTCCCTAAGCTCTTCAACTCTTTTCCCCCTGGCCACAAGCGACACATCCATTCCCGCTTCCTTAAATCTTGCAGCGTAAAGGCTTCCCAGCACCCCGGCTCCAAAAAACAGCACCTTCAATTTTTTCATTTTTTCCACTCCCTTATTATTTTTGTTTAACTCCTGAGTTTATCTTAAACCAATCCCGTTCTTTTTTGACCTGCCGAAAGTTAGGTTGGGAGGGTCAGCGGTCCAAACCCTACTTTTTCCTTTTTTTCCCAGTAGGGTGGTGAATAAAAATAATTGATGAAGGAATGTTTTTACTTTAGCCGAAAAAGTTATTATTCGGGAGGTGCCCAGCTTGGCCAGAAATATTTTAAACAGTAAAATCAGTATCCCCCCCATCAGTTCCCATATTCTCTTTCGCCCGGGCCTGATTAAAACAGTTGAGGAAAACCTGGAGATTTCCCAGGGTTTTTCCCGCCCCTTTACTCTGATCTCTGCCCCGGCTGGCTTTGGCAAAACCACCCTGGCCCGAGCCTTGATTTCCAAAAATGAAGGGCGCTCCGCCTGGTTTTCTCTGGACCAGAGGGACAATGAGAGGAACCGCTTCTGGCTTTATCTTATATCCTCCCTCCAGTCTCTCCAGGAAAACACTGGCCGGGGAACACTGGAAATTCTGAGCTCCGCCGGCCCTGGTTCCGAAAAAATAATTGAAAGGGAGGCCCTTTTAGCCCCCCTTTTAAATGACCTTTTTTATCTACCAGAACCCTATGTGCTTGTTGTGGATGATTATCACCTGATAAATAATTCGGATATTCACGAGGACATGATTTTTTTCCTGGAAAACCTGCCTCCAGGTCTGCACCTGGTAGTTACCACCCGCTCGGAACCTCCCTGGCCCATTGCCAGGTGGCGGGCCCGGGGACAGATGGGTGAAATCAGGCAGAAAGATCTGCGGTTCTCCCTTGAAGAAACCGGTCAGCTTTTTTCCAGGGTGGAGGGCCTGAAACTTCAGGAAACCCAGATTGATACCCTTTATCAGAAAACAGAGGGCTGGGTAACCGGCCTTCAACTGGCAGCTATTTCCCTGGCCAAAAATCCCGACCCCGGAGGTTTAATCAAAAGCTTTGCCGGGAGTCACCGGCACGTTTTTCATTTTCTCAGTGAAGAGGTTTTTAACCAGCAGCCAGAAAATCTCCAGGACTTTCTGCTCCAGACCTCAATTTTAAGCCGTTTTTCCGCTTCTCTCTGCGATGCAGTTACTTCCAGGGAGGATAGTTCAAATATGATTTTCGCCCTGGAAAGGGATAACATCTTTTTGAATCCACTGGACCATCGGGGAGAGTGGTTTCGCTACCACCACCTTTTTGCCGACCTGTTATTTCACAAGCTAAAAGAAAGTTCCCCCGGGATTATTCCCACTCTTCATTACAGAGCAGCTAACTGGTTTCTGGAAAAAGGCGAGCCAGGGGAAGCAATCCGTTACGCCCAGAAGGCAGATAATCAGGAACTGGTAGCTGAAATCCTCGATAAAAATCTGGAAGAAATTATTGAAAAAGAGGGCCCCGGGGTTGTAATCAGATGCCTGGATAATTTCTCTTCTTCCACCCTGAAGAAATACCCCCAGCTGGCCGTTCAGAGGAGCTGGTTTCACCTGGTCCACAAGGGAATAGATGAAGCCATGATCCCCCTGGAAATGGTCGAGGAACTGCTCAGGGATAACCCGGAAATTGAAAAAGAAATTGGCGGAATGCTGGGAGTTGTCAGGGCCTATTTCTTTATTAATTCCCATAGATTCCCCGAGGCCCTGGAAGCAGCTGAAAAAGCCCTCGAACTTTTACCAGAAGATGATTTTTACTGGCGTTCCAAGGTGGGGATCATATCCGGAGATGCCCGGTTATTTTCCGGAAATCCCAGGGAGGCCTATGGATTTTACCATCAGGCTCACCTCCAGAACCAAAAATCTAAAAACCTCTACTTGATAATGAGTTCCGGCTTTAAGCTGGCCACAACTCTTTATTTCCTCGGCAGGCTGAAACAGGCAGAAAAAATGACCAGGGAGCTTTTGGAGGCTGCCCTGGAAAAAGGTTTTGCAAAAGTTCCCCGGATCGGACTTTTATGGACCCTTTTGGGAGAACTGGAAAGGGAACAGGGTTCTCTAAAAAGCGCCAGGGAACATATTGAAAAAGGGATCCAGCTCAGCCAGTCAGAAAAGCCTTCTCTGGCCTGGAATTTACTTTTTAAAATTGCTTTGAACTTCTCTGAAGGAGATTATTCTTCAGCTTTAAAAATTGTAGAAGAAATTGAAACCCTGAACAGCCAGTTTAAGCTGCCCAACTTCATCCTCCAGCCAGCCCTGGCCTGGAAAGCTCGCCTTCTCCTCCGGAGGGGCGAAAAAAATCAGGCTCAAAATATTCTGTCCAATCTGGGAATAGCCCCGGATAGGCCAGTCAAAAAAGGCCAGGAAAAGGGGTTTTTGGTCCTGGCTGAATCAATGGAAAACGATAAGCAGGCAGCGGTTAAAATACTGCTGGAAGTTCAGGAACTCGCCCTTCAAGGTGAAAACAGGCGGATAATCCTGGAAGCCTTTATCCTTAAATCCAGGCTGGAAGAATTGAAAGGGCACCCGGAAAAGGCGGAAGAAAGCCTTAAGTTGGCCCTGGAAGAAGGACTGAAAAATGGATATCAGCAGATTTTCCTGGACAGCGGAAGAGAGTTAATTTCCGTCCTGACAGGGTTACAGAAAAACGAAGAGAAAACACCAGCCCCTCCTCTGGCAGAACCTTTCCAGGAAATAATGAGTAAAATAATTGCTTCCCCTAAAGAAATCCCGGAGAAAACTGCAAAAGACAGCATGACCGGACCCACCCTCCCGGAAAAATTAAGCAGCAGAGAAATTGAAATATTGGGCCTCCTGGCCAAAGGTAATTCCAACAAAGAAGTGGCAGAAATTCTTTTTCTCTCCCCTGGAACAATTAAATGGCATACCAGCAATATTTACGGCAAGCTTGGCGTAAAGGGCAGAACTCACGCTATTGCCCGGGCCAGGGAATTAAATCTCATCCCCCGCAAATAATTACTTTTTACCTTTTTCCCGGTACCCAACATTGAGCAGTTAGAAGCAGGAGTTCAGTCCTGCTTCTTTGCTTTCCTGGAAACATCTTTCCCTGATTGATGCGGGTTATTTTATTGATTTTTTGCAGTGATTTAGCTGTTCTCTTCAATTGTGATTAAAGCAGGTAAAGATTATCAGACCTGAACAAAAGACTCCCCCATCCAGGTCGGGTGGGGAAGCCTTTTTTCGGAGAAAGAATTTGAGGGCCTGGAAGTAAGGCCCTCGATTTTCTTCTATGCTTTTTCTCCAATCAGCCTCTGCCTCCAGGTGCCCCGGACAAAATATATCAGTATTGCAGAAACTCCTCCCACTTTGGCCAGGAGAATACCCAGCCAGATCCCATTGACTCCGAAGTCCAGGATATTGGAAAAAAGGTAGGCCAGGGGAATCTGAAAAGCCCAGAGATTGAGGATTAAAAAGAATGATT
>SL_5KL_010_SEDDRAFT_10002244_pt1 | contig 10919 bp, 8 predicted proteins | sample SodLakKL_010_SED_FD_9118 | JGI IMG/M metagenome (IMG submission 9118)
GCTTTAGCCTTTATGTATGATTTCGAAGTTCCCTTCGATAAGAACTATGTATCATACTGCACCTCCTGTGCACGTTCGTTAACTAGGCGTTACAACCTGGCTTTCCAAGCTCTTTGCGGACATGTTATGGAGAAAATCGTGATCCGGTTTTTCATAAAGCATTTCACAACGCGCTCGCTGTGCTTGCAGTAAACCTTTCTTACGCCATTTCTTAATGGTCTCAGCGGAAACACCGAGCTCTTTGACAATTTCATCTAAAGTAAGCATTCCCGCTTCGCGAAACCTGGTATAGCGATCTTTTAGCCCGTATCTGCGCCGAATGGCGCTTACCATCTCGGAATTGAAAGAAGAGCGTGTGCCAGAAAGATACCCTTTTTCATTCAGGATAGCGGCAATATCAATTTCTGAATGTTTCTCTAACAGACGGTCTATTTCCTGCACCACTTCCGGGTCGGTTTTAAAGTTTTCAAGATAGTGTGGAGTAGTCATTACCTCAAGCACTTTTATCGCTCCACCTTTAAAGCGGATTTTAGCGGTAATTAGTTTGCCGTTCTTAATTAAAGTGGCATCTTCTATGATCAGCCTGACGATGCGCTTGCGTTCCCGGTCAGGCAGGCTTTTATCTTCCCAGATACGGGAAAAATCAGCGGCAATAGTTAGTAGCTCGGGTTTTTTTTCAGTGCCAATACTATCCGAAGGTTCCTGGTAAAGCTTCTCCAACTCATCTTGTGCTTCGTTTAGCGTGCGCAGGCTGCTGTTCCAATCAGCTTCGAGCGCATCAGCTACCAGGCGGTTGTCGGGGTCGACCCGTAAAAAGCGCCTTTTGGCCAGCTCGGCTTTGTAACGGAGCTCTTCCAAATGCTTCTGTTGCAGGTTGATTATCTCCTGAGCCCTGGCCTTGAGCTCCTCCTGCACGGCCACCGTCACCTCCAGGGCAAGGGGGGTAATAATTTCGAGCAGCAGCTTTGACAAAGCTTTCTCCAGAGCCGCCCCGGCAATGCTCTGGCACTTATCGCCGCCATACTCAACCTGCCTTTTCTGGCATATGTAGGTCGGAACAATGCCGATTGGCCTACTGTGGTAACGTACCGTCATGCGCTTTCCGCATACCGCGCAGATCGCCAGACCCTGTAAGAGTGCATTTCCTTCTCTTGGCGGGCTTTTGCGCTGGTCATAACCGTAGGCATTAGCGTTTCGCTGTAAAGTTTGCTGGTTTTGGCGGAACTCGTCAAAAGTAATGTAGCCCTGGTGAGCGTCGGGAATAAAAGAATGCCAGCTTTCCTCCGGCAGCTTAAGCGTTGATTTTGTGCCGTCGATGTTCTGCTGGATCTTTGTTCTCCCGTAAAAAAATGCTCCGGCATAGCGCGGATTATGAAGAGCCCTGCGCACGTTGGAGAGCGTAATCTGATGCCAGATGAGGTCACCGCTGCGAAAGCCTTTGTACATGCGCTTGGGGAACTTAAGGCCCTGCTCGTTAAAGGCCTTTACTGTGGCGAAAGCACTGCCGCAGCGGCTGAAGACCTTGAAAAGATGCCTGATTGTTTCCTGTACGCGCAGGTCCGGGTCCAGAACAACGCGGTCTTCCTCGTCATAGATAAAACCGATGGGCAAAGGCATCTTCAGCTCGCCGCGTTTGGCTTTGTTCAAAACTCCGCCACGCATCCTTGCTCTTAGAATATGCAGCTCAGCTTCGCTCATGGTCCCTTTAAGCCCGAGCAGCAGGCGGTCATTGAATTCGTTGGGGTTGTAAACGCCGTCTTCATCCAGGATTAAAGTATTGGTAAGCGCACAGATCTCCAACAAACGGTGCCACTCGGTTGAGCTTCGGGCCAAACGTGAAACCTCCAGGCCGAGCACGATCCCGGCTCTTCCAAGGCTGACTTCGGCCACCAGATGTTGGAAGCCGCCACGTTCTTTCGAAGCGCCCGACTGGCCCATATCAGAGTCAATGAGAAAAATCTGCTCCAGCGGCCAGCCCAGTGCCACTGCCTGCTGGCGCAGCGCATACTGGCGTTTGGTGCTCTCGGTGTTTTCGGCCACCTGCTTTAGGCTCGATTGGCGGATGTAAAGATAAGCATTGCGCTGCAGGTGCTCGAGGCATACTTTCTGGTTGGTCATTTTTTCGCCTCCCCAGAATCATTTCCGCCAGCAAAACGGTCAGTTCGGAAGAGTTAAGCGGCGCCAGGGGCATCTGCGGTGCTTTTTGCTCCGGTTCTTGACAGGCCCTCATCCAGGAAACCGCGCCTTTGTGCATCAGAAGGGCCAGGCCCAGGGGTGTAGCCACTACGGTCGGTCTGCCCAGCACCTGGTCGCGCATTTCTTCATAGCGCGCGGTGAACTCTTGATTAGAAGGCAGGTTCTGTTTTAGCGTTTTTTTTTCTGCGTTCAAGGGCGCGTTCGATGCTGCGAGGATGGACTGGATACCCGAACTTGTTATGGACCATTTCCGCCAGCTTTTTCGGTCGCAATTCGGGGTTTTCCTTTAACTCCTCTTCAAGGTAATCAATCACCCCCCGGTCGATTTTGTGGCCGCCTTTAGGACCTTTTGGGCGGGGAAGAAAACCGTTCAAGCCCTCTTCTTCGAAAGCGTGCTTGACCTGGTAGAAAGTGGGACGCGAAAAACCGAAGAGCTTGGCCACCCGGTTTACCGTGTAGCCGTCTTTGGCTACCCTTCTTAGCATTTCATACTTGACCTGGACCAAGTCCCGGGGATCGAAGAAATCGCTTGTTAGGAAAAGTTCGTCAATCACTTTTTCCGGTTGCGGGTTTAAAACCCCCTGTTTCTTCAAGGTTTCTTCTTTGCCGTCTTTTGGTCTGGACATAATGCAGCTCCTTGTTATATGTGTTAAGCTTATTATGTCATATTATCACTAGCCTGTCAAGAGCAACCGCCAAAGCCTTATTTAGCAGGATTTTATCTTTAGACAGTTTTCGGTTATATAGCAGGCGGCATAATACGGTTTACAGTTGCGGCGTTATTTACTTTACACTCAGCGGCCTCCTCCTAAACGGTTAATTTGGTCTGCTTCTTTGAGTAAACGGCGCAGCTCTGCCAAATCATTGTAGTGAAGAATACTGCGTCCGGCAGATTGCATAACAAAGGGATCGGGCAAAACCGCGTTTGTCCAATGGGCGGGAACAGAGATCATGTTGCCTCTCGGGTCACAAAAAAAGACGCGGTTTTCTCCCCAACAGTTATGCTTGCTGATGATGTCGAACTCCATCCCGTAAAGCGGGTGAAAAGGATGGGTGATTGTGACCTTATCGGAAACATTCGCTAAGTGTGTAGTTGAGAGCCTTCGGTAATACAAAGGCAGAGAGGATACCGAGGGTACCGTCACCCAACACCAGGACCTGGTCAGAAGGCCTGATATGAACCTGCTCGGTTATTTCAAATGCCGCCGCCAGGGGTTCAGTAAAAACCGCTTCTTCATCCCTCACCGGATCAGGCACAGGGTGCAGGTTTTCCAGGGGCAGGGCCACATACTCGGCCATGCACCCGTCCCTGCCATTAATACCGATGGCAGTACGCCTTAAACAATGGTTCTTTAGCCCCCTCAAACAGTTACTGCAAGACCCGCAACCGCAGTTTATCTCACCCACCACCCTGGATCCTACCTCCAGCCGGGTATTATCTCCATCTATATCTTCAGTAGAACCTTCCTTTTTAAATTCTTCAATCACACCGCAAAACTCATGCCCCATAACTCCTTCAAAGCCCTTATAACCTCCAAGGACCTCCAGGTCGGTCCCGCATATGCCTGCCAGGACCACCCGGACCAGGGCTTCACCTTCCTTAAGAACAGGCCCGGGATAGTCATCTGCCAGCTGCAAGCCATTTTTATTAAACACAACTGCCTTCATGTCAAGCTTATGGCTCCTTTAAAACAATACTTGTATAAACAATTCTATCCTTTCAAAGGAAAAGAGTAAATGCCCGGGGCGACAATAGTGGTATTTAAAAATACACTAAACATTGGCCAGAGTCTATAATTCAGCCTATCTTTTAGTTTTGTGAACTTTGTCAGGGAAAACAAGTACCATGTTCATTCACATTTTGAACTACTTATATTGGTCCTGCCTGGGTTAGTTTAGGTTGATCATCTACCTTCGTTGTAACCCTGACTAAATAGGTGTCAGAAGAGCTTATGCCCAAATCTGCCATCATAAGGCATACCAATAAAATACAAGCCACTATAGGTCCGCCTCCTCCTGTATGTTTTACTGAAACACAGCTCACACAAGGTTGCCGTGGAATAAAAAACAAAGAGGACCAGAAGAGTTCGAAATAACAAGATTTCCAAAGCTACCTGGTAATGTTAAAGAAATGGTCAAGGATCGGGGGCGGTAGTTCGCTTTTAGGGAAGTGGGGGAGAGCAGGTTGAGGTTAGGAGTAGTGGAGGACAGAGAAAAACCCCCGGGAGCTTGGAGTGTGTCCCGGGGGTTGATGAGTCTTTCATTGCAAAAGATTGCCCATATACAGGGATTAGATTTAATTCTCCGTTTACAGGAGAGCCTGCCTTATCGATTACTTTTCCCTTGTAGTTAGTCTTTATCTCAATGCTTAAAGAAGGATTGAAGCGCTTTTATTGGTCGGTAATCAATACTCCTCCATCAGGTATTACTATGTCACCACCAGAGCTATCTTCCAAACCAGTAATATTCATAACTTTATCACCAACTAGATCTCGTGGGCTATTAAATACGCCTGTTGCAGTAACAACTAATACATTATCTGTTATTACCCAACTCATGGGCGGATCGCCCCAGCCTTCCCACAAACGTTCAGCGGTTTCAAATGTTACATTAGTGTTTTCTTTGCGGGAAATATCATCGGAGAATGTGAAAGTCATGGTATCTCCCATATGACTACCGTAGAGGTCTCCTTCCCCATAATATACAGCCGCTAGTAAGCATGTTTGAATAGGTGCTATGCTTATTTCAACTTCATCTTCTATTACATAAACATCGTCCCTATGCAACCAAGGCCCTATGCCAATTTCCCAGTTCTGATCATAACCACATAGACTTTCAAGTATAATTTCATATTCGCCAACTCCAACGTGACTTGCGTTAGTACTTGATAGACCTGGCGAACCTGGGTAATCTTCATTAAAATGACGACCCCCTATATAATAGAAGTAGTGGTTATCTATACTATCTGAATTAGCTCTAAAGTAAGTTACCCAAGATCTCGTGAGATCATCATGTGTATTGGTAGGAGGTACAATCGGGAAATCATCTGGCAAAAGGGGATTACCACAATGATCGACTAAGGTAATAGTTAATGTGCCAGTGCCATCACTATTGTCCTCAAATGTAGCTCCACTTTGTGCTGGGTCAAGGACACCACATTTTGGTAATTCGGCACCCAAGAAACGTAAGTAATTGTAAACTGCCCAATAGTAATCCTCAACATCAGACTTTTCAATATAGGTTTCCTTATCCCAGTTACCATAAGGATCATAAGCCGGGAACTCGGCATCGTCACCTTTAGAACGAGCAACCATAGAGATATAGTTACTGTAAAGTATTCTTGTGCCGTGTCTAGGGTGTTCTACAGATCCGTCCTCATACCTGAAGTCAATATCATTATCTTGAAGAATCTTAACAGCTACAGCAGGAGCGTCTTTATGATCTTCATTCGCCCCAACTACTCCACCCATTAACCCTAGTACCATCATGCTCACCAATGCAATAACCAAAACTTTCTTCATAGTTCATCAACCCTTTCTTTAAAATATTATTACAGTTTCCTCAAAAACTAATTTATAGGACAGTTCTTAAAGCCACAACCCTCGGGAACCTAAAATAGATTCCCGAGGGTTAGGCTTAAATTTGGGTTTATGTTGATTACTGAATCGTTAGCCTGGTTTTAAGTATTAATCGTACCAGCAAACAACAGCATGAGCAGCGACCCAAAATGTACAACCGTAACCTGAAGTTACAAAATCATATTCTCCTACATCTGTTTCCTCGGTGGAGAAAGAATAGGTGAATTGTCCGGGTGCAGAGGTCGGGGTTTCAGTTCTGCCACGCCTGACTACTGGCAGTTCTGTATCTCCCACCCAAAGGTGCGCTTCGGAGATCCAGTAACCATCCTTTACTTTGTACGTAACCGTTACATCTCCTTCAACACATTCCACTGTTACGGTTCCGACCAGCTCACCTTTAGTGGTGTCGTTCTGTGCCGCTCCGGCGTAGAGATCCATTACTAGCTCCTCACCATCGAACCAATTCGTCCAGCCCCAGGCGTTGGAAGGGTTCTCTACTTCATTAATTATAACTTCATTATTCGGGGATGCAGCATCTTCATCATATCCCCAGGCGGTTTCGCAAACTTTTACATCATCCTTCTCGTTGTAGAAGTCGTAGAACTTACCGGAAGCCAGGTCGGTGAATGATCTCTCACCCACGCTCCAATCCAGCTCTGTTGTTACCCCAGTTGCCATTTCAATACTGTACCATGCTTGTGATCCGGTTGAATGGCCATAGAGCAAGCCATTGACGGCGAAGGCCAACTGCAAGTTCAGGGCATCAGTTTCGGAAACCACATTAAAAGTCTCGTCTGCAATGTCATAGGTGAAATAAACTGTGTCTAAACTACCTGTGGTACTTCCGTAGATGATACCGTCTTTTACTACAATATCGCCGAAGTTGAACGTCAAATTGTCTTCGCCTGAGATGTTAGACTCTACAGGTATTATTTCATCTTGTATTCCATTTTCGTCAAAGCTGACCTTAAAAAGATCATCGGTTCCGTTGGGCATATACCAGTAATAACCACCGCCGAAGGTGGCCCCGGCGACTTTATCTCCCAGATCTCCTGCGTCGGTTTCTACAGCTGAGCCTAATTCATGGAAATATAGTTTTCCATTCTCTGTGGCATAGTAGAGACGTTGGTTTTCATTATCAAACGCCAAGGCATTTGGGAAATACTCATTTGAGTCATTTTGCGTATCAGCAAATATCAGCGCCTTATCGCCGGTTATAACATTGATTTCATAAAGGTCGCCCGTGTCGGTTTCAACACCGTATACTATTACATCATCTGGCAATGTAACCTCGTGATAGTCGTCAGGATAGACCTGTGTATAGCCGGTCTGCTCTTTCTCGTATACCCGGTAGGTGCCTGCTGGCAGGTCGGTGAAGCAGTATCTACCGTCTTCATCAGTGGTTGCTGTAAGTTGCTCATTATTATCTTTATAAGGTACAAAGTCTTCTTCTCCTTCATCCCATACTTCCAGCTTCATAACCCAGTCCTCTGCAGGCTCACCATCAGCGAATTTGTATCCGCAGAAGCCGTAGGTGGGAATTTCTACAGGCCCGGAGGAAAGGTCGTTGTATTTATTGATGCCAGCACCCAGAGAAGTTGTAGCTCCATCCTTGCCGACTTCAAACCATTCCATTGGTGCTACGTCTCCGTCTGTAGTGCCTCTAGGAAATTCTCCGAAGGTATTGTGTCCATAAAGCACACCGCCTGTGCCGAAACCAAGCTGCAGACCTACGGCTTTTGTTGTTGTGGTGATGAGTTCGTACCTGTTACCTGCACCTTCGTTCAGATCATACTTAAAGAACTCTCTGTTTGAACCACTAAACGACGTACTGACATAGATTACATTTTCTTCAGCATCCAGAGCAATGTCGCCGAAGTTGAAGGATTTATTCACACCGGTGAAGTTGCCTTCAAATAAAGAAGCCGTACCGTTTATCCCATTGACATCAAATGTTACTGAATACAGATTACTGGTACCATTGGGAATATACCAATACTTACCATCACCCCAGGTGGCACCGTATATTTCACCAGAAAGGCCTGTTACTGCTGTTGCAAATGTTTCAGTATCAAGGTCGTAGAAATAGATATTTGTACCAGTTGACTTTCTTATCGCATAATATAGTCGGTTATTGTCTTCGTCAAAGGCAAGGCCGTTCGGGTAAAAGCGTTCTTCTCCATTCACATCAATTATATCCACGATCTTCTCTTCTACAATAGGGTCTGCCGTAGGATCGATCATCCACAGGCTGCCAGTATTACCATCACCTACTACACCGTAAATGATCTTTTCCGGGCCATTGCCATTTACCGTTTCCGCCCCCGCCATCGCCGGAAGTAAAGTCAAAATCATTGCCAGGGCAAGCACTACAGGAAACCACTTGCTTTTTACTAGCTTTCTCATTAATTATAAACCTCCTATCTCTGTATTTTTACGCTGCCGTTCTATGTAATTTTATCTTGCCAAACATAACCTTACCCACTTTTGATTATTTCTAAGGTGCTGAAACTGAAGTTAAAAGTACTGATCTACCTGGTGCCTGTTATCACCACCTTAAAAGTAAAACCGGCCTTGTGGCCGGTTACGCTACTTACTCCTCCGGGTTTAAGCGTCCAATATATAACCCGGGATCATCGTATCCATTATTACTTGCTTAAATTATTAAACATCTTCAAACACCAAATCCATCAACTATAACATTTGTACAATATTATAACTTCCACCTGTTATAAACCAGTTATATTTTCTACATTATGTCTACAAAATATAATGATTTTATGAAAAAAAGTGATTCCATACGTGGCATTAAAACCCGGAATCGCGTGGGGCATCAGGAACCAGGTTTAGCGGAATAAAAGTATTGAGAAACCATAAAGCCTGGAGGGCATAAACAAATAAAGCTGACACAGGTTGACCTTCATAGTCGGTGAAGACATACTCCAGGGCTTTATAATAAGTTGCCCGGGCCTGGTATTTACGCCATCGCTGTAATATCCACAATATATCTTCATCGAGGTTATATTCTTTTCCCGCCTCTCCCGTTTCTCTCCTGAGAAGGATTCGTCCGGTAAGCAGGTTCAAATCTTGCCACCTGAGCCCTACAATTTGCTTCGTGCTTAAGTTTAGCTCAAACTTGGTCAGGAGCATGATCAGGTTCCTGATCCTGTTGAAATGTTTTTTTGACGGGCGGCCGGAATATTCACCGGAACTATCAGCAGAATCAAAACCAAAAAACTTCATTTTCAGCACCCCGGATCACTTGATTAACAACACAGAAGAACCGTCCCCCTGTGTTCTTTGCTCTTATACAAGCACTGCTTCGCCCAGGAGAGTATAAAAACCTTTTCAAAAGCTGGTACTATTACAAATTAAAATAAGTGAACGACCTCTTGAGGACTGCTCCATAATCCCAAAGCGCAGAGTAGGTCGAAGCAAGACAGTAAAACCGGCCTGCTGGCATAAAAAAACCCTTGATTTGTGAAGTACTGACGAATAAAAATACGTTTTATCACCGGGTTAATTTAAGCCTTGTGGTTATATTCTTTTTGCTTGTTGATATAGATCATAATAACCAGGGCCAGGAACAAGGCTACCGGCAGCAAGACAACCACAGGGACCAGTTCGGAGGAGACCAGGTTGATTGCCCCCAGGGTGAAAAATACAAGGCTGGAACCGATTTTTAGCTTGTCCAGGGAAATTATATCACGCAAACGCACGCCCAGGTAAATCCCGAGAGCATCAGCCAGGAGCATGCCGGCCAGCACCCCAACCAGGGTTAAAAAAGGCTCTTTATAGGTGGCTGCATATACAGCAGAAGCAATCTGGGTCTTATCGCCCATCTCGGCCAGCATGAACAATGAAACCAGGGTCAAAAAAGAACCCAGGTTTTCCTTGACCGCAACCGGTTCGCTCCCGTTTCTTTTCTCCAGCAAGGTCCAGGCTCCAAAACCGAGGAACACCAGGCCGGAAATAATCCTGACAATATCCATGTTCAGCAGCTCGCCAAAGATGGTTCCAATATAGATGGCAACCCCGTTATTGATCAGGGTGGCGATAAAAACAGCACCCAGGATGGTCCGGGCCCGGTAACAGTTGGCCAGGCCAAAAGCCATCAACTGCGATTTGTCACCCATTTCGGCTAAAAAAATCATGATGAAGGCCCCGAACAAAACAGTCATCTCTCTAAACCTTCCTTTAACTAATGTTCTCCAAAAACAAGTCCCGGTAGTGCTTGAAACAGCCTGTACGAAAAAGCGAGACTTTAACACGGGCTAGATCCGCGTTAAAAGTCTCGCCTGTTGACTGAAACAAACCCAATCAACGGTGGAACCAGGCTAATAATTAGCCAGGATGTTGATTCCACCTGCACCCGGGGGGTGATGGCTACTCCCCTTTAACCTGTAACTGTATTTATAATTATTTCTACTGCAATGTGCACTCAATCTAACAGTTAATATATAGCAAGATAATATGGTTTGTCAAACTTTAGTTCTAAGCCTGGTCAACGCACTATAAAGCCACTAAAAAGCTAAAATGCATGGGGATAGAATAATTAGAACCGTCCCCATTATTCCATCGAAACTATACCATAGGGCTGCATGCCTGGCAACCTACCTCAAAATGACATCTTCCCCTGACTGATCTCCAAGCTGAGATGCAAACCCTGGATAACAGTTTTCATCACTATTGCCAAACAAAAACTATAAATAGAGATTGCGCCGGCTAAAAATAGCGATCCCTGCGCTGTATAGAACCAGGGCTATGCCGGCAAAGATCAGGCAAACCATGGTAACAGGCTCGTCCCCGGTAACTATATCGTGGGGATCAAACAAGGAATAAATAGTCAGGTACTTGAGCCACTCATGGTTTTCCCCAATATTTTTTAGCATGTTAATTACGAAGAAAAAGATCGGCACCCCGCCACCGAAAGCGACTGCATGCTTGACCTCGTTAAAAAGGCAGGAAAAGAAAAAGCAGATCGAACTTACCGCAATGGTCATCAAAATGGTAACCAGGTTTAGATACAGGAAAGCTGAGATATCCATTTCCCCGGGGAACAGGGCTTCTGCGACAGCCACTCCTGCCGCTGCGGTCAGACCAAGCAAGAGGATCACGCTCAACACCAGGTAGACCGCCTGGGTG
>SL_5KL_010_SEDDRAFT_10002245_pt1 | contig 10913 bp, 8 predicted proteins | sample SodLakKL_010_SED_FD_9118 | JGI IMG/M metagenome (IMG submission 9118)
TCCAGGTGATAATAACCATCTTCAACCTGTTCCCCTTGCAGGTATTGTTCCTGCAGCTTTTTTTCCTGGGCCGGGTCTACATAATAATCGCCTTCAATATAAATAGCCCCGGGCTTTAAGGCCGCCCATATTTTTCGATATAGATCCAGCTTGGGACCGGGAAGCAGGTGATGTAAGGTCATCACCGCCAGCACAAAATCATATTCTTCCTGTCCCAGGTCCATTTCCAGGTAATTACCCGGCAGCAAAGTCAACTGCTTTTTCCGGGGTGCATATTTGCTCTGCAGCTTTTGCAGCATTCCTGGAGAAATATCAATCCCGGTAATCAGAGCCCGGGGAGCTCTCTGCCACAACCACTTCAGTTCCAGACCGGTGCCGCAACCCAGGTCCAGTATTTTTAATGGCTGGTCGGTGCAGGGTATGGGGCGGGCAATTTCCCTGTAGAAAGACGAAAAAGAGTGCACATTTTCTTCCATGTGTTGATCATAACCTTCATAACGGGCCTCAAAAAAACTGCGCATTTCTTCGGGATTTTTATGGGACATTTATTTCACCTCAAAAAATTAGTGGCCTGAGCCTTTTTCCAGACATAAGAATAGTCCTTCTGTTTTTGGGGACCGGGATAGGCCTTTCCCAACTTAAAAAACCGCCGGGCTGGGGCGGCTCTTTATTCCAGGCAGCACTCCTGATCCCCTTCCTCCCGGGGACAGGCGGGCATTGGACCTTCTTTATTCTCCAGCACAAATCGGGCCTGTTCCTGGAATTTCTTTATAGCCTCTTCCTGGATCAGGTAATGGACATAATAGCCTCGTTTTTCCGCTTGAACCAGTCCGGCTTCTCGCAGAACCCGTAGATGCTGGGAAACAGCCGATTGGGAAATACCCAGCTTTTCTGCCAGGGCTCCCACACAGAAGTTTTTGTAGCGGATAAGCCGAAATATATTCAGGCGGGTTTCATCTCCCAGGGCCCGGCAGGCCTTGATAAATTCCTGCATTATAATCTCCTCCCTGTATATTATAACCAGAACAGGCCAGAAAGGAAAGAAAAAAAATGCCGGGGAAGGCAGTTACTCGATTCAGGATCCAGTCTAATCCTTTTTCTTTACGCAGGGATGTTCGGGGTCATCCCCGTGACATTCTTTAATCTGTTCCGGAGTGCATTCTTCCGGCTTACCTTTCAGTTTTTCCGGCTTCTGACATCCTTTTTTCTCTTCAGGCATTCAGTTCACCCCCTCGGGAAAAAAGCTCTGCCTTCCCCGTTAACCTTTTCAGTATTTGCTAATATGCTTTAATAGAATTATAGCATGCTCTCTGAAAGAATGCAACCCCTCAGCCCGTTTTTTTATCCTCTTTTTGTTTTTCATAAAGTTCCCGGTACAGGGGGCTCTGGGCCATTAATTCCCGGTGATCCCCCACCTGGATCAGGCGTCCCTGATCCATAACCCCGATCCGGTCCACAAAATCCAGGGTAGAAAAGCGATGGGCAATTATCAGGCCCGTTCTGCCTGCCAGGAGACCTTCCAGGGCCGATTGGATTAAACCCTCGGTATGGGAATCAACATGAGCCGTTGCTTCATCCAGGATCAGGATCCGGGGATCGGCCAGGAGGGCCCGAGCCATGCAGATCAGCTGTTTCTGGCCTCCGGAAAGGCGGACCCCGGCTTCCCCGGTTGCGGTATCATATCCCCGGGGCAGATTAGCAATGAAATCATGGGCCCGAACCAGGCGGGCTACCTCCTCCACCTCCCGGTCCCCGGCCCGGGGTTTACCAAACCGGATGTTCTCCCGGATTGTAGTATTGAAAAGATATATCTGCTGAGGAACCACTCCAATTAAAGATCGCAGCTCCTTGTTGCCCACCCGGCGCAGATCAATGCCGTCGACTGAAACTTTACCCTGGCCGGGATCATAAAGGCGGGTCAGGAGATTGACCACGGTGCTTTTGCCGGCCCCGGAGGGGCCAACCAGTCCCAGCTTTTCCCCGGCCTTAATTTCCAGGGAAAAATTCTCCAGCACCGGTTCCCGGTCATAGCCAAAAGAGACTTCCTCAAAACGGATCCTGCCCTGAAAACCCCCGGGTGGTTTTTCTTCCCTCTCCGGCTCTTTGACCAGGGGCTGGATGGAAAGGTACTCCTCAATGCGGTCCAGGGCTGCTCCTGCCGCCTGATAAGTATTATAGACCTGGCTGAGATCGGCCAGGGGAGCAAAAAAGCGCCGCACATAGCTCAGAAAAGCCATTAAAACGCCCAGGGTCAGGGTTCCCTGTATTACCTGCCAGCCCCCGTAGCTCAGGACCAGGGCTTCGCCCAGAACCCGGCTCAAATTCATTGCGGGAAACAACAGGGCCATTATGGAAACGCCTGCAGATTGGCCTTAACACTATCCCAGCTCAATCCCCTGAACCGACCCGCACTGGCACCCTCCCGGCTCAAGGCCTGCACCACCCGGATCCCGGCCAGGGATTCCTCCACGCTGGCATTGAGATGGGCCAGCCGGTCCTGGACCTCTCGATAGGCCCGGCGCATTCTCCCTCCCAGGAATTTAATAATTATCAGGATCAGGGGGATGGCCACAAAGGCCATCAGGGCCAGCCCGGGATGGAGGGCCAGCATGATTATCAGGACCCCGGCCAGGGTTATGAAGTCATTAAGCAGGTGAACAAAGCCCCCGGTTACCAGATCCTGCAGGGCCTGAACGTCGTGGGTAATCCGGGCCATAATATCACCAGTCTGCCTGCGATAAAAAAAGTCAATATCCAGGCGCTGCAGGTGCTGGAAAAGATCCTCCCGGATCCGGGCAACAATTTTCTGCCCGATAATGCTGGAAAGATAGTTCTGCCAGAAAGAAGCACCCCAGAAAATTAACTGAACCCCGATCATCAACAATACAATCCAGTTCAGGCCGGCCAGGTCCCCCACCAGAATATAATCATCTACTGCAACAGCAATCAGGTAGGGCTGGAGCAGGGTGGCTCCGGTTACCAGGAGCATGGACAGGGTAGCCAGAATTAACCGTCCCAGGTGGGGTCGTAGATAATTCCAGAAAAACCGCAAATGACCGGTATGGAGATCTTTCAAGCGGAAATCTTCTTCTTTTTTTCCAGCCAGCATCCGCCGGCGAAAGCCCCCCCGCATTATGATCCCCCCTCTCCGGTTAATTCCTGTAGATGGCGGTAATAGCCGGGGGATCGGCTTAACTCTGAATGGGTCCCGCTCTGCACAATCCGGCCCTTTTCCAGGACCAGGATCCGGTCGGCCTGGCGGACGGTCCACAACCGATGAGCTATGACCAGGACGGTTCGGTTCTGGAACAGGCTGTTCAGAGCCCGTTGAATACGCTCTTCAGTAGCAGTATCCATCCCGGAAGTGGGTTCATCCAGGATAAGGAGGCGGGGGTCGGTCAAGAGCATTCGGGCCATGGCCACCCGCTGTTGCTGACCCCCGGAAAGGGTAACTCCCCTCTCCCCTACCGGGGTTTCATAGCCCCGGGGCAGGGACTGGATAAAATCGTGGATTTCTGCCCGTCGGGCACAGCGAATTATCTCTTCCCCGGTGGCATCGGGCCGACCATAAGCAATATTTTCTGCAATACTGGCCGAAAAAAGGAAAGTGTCCTGCATTAAAACCCCTATTTGCCCTCGCAAACTCTTTAGTTTAACCTTCTTAATATTGTAATCATCGATAAATATCTGCCCCTGATCCGGATCATAAAAGCGGGGCAGGAGATGAACCAGGGTGGTTTTTCCGGCCCCGGTGGGGCCAACAATAGCCACAGTTTCCCCGGGATTAACTTTAAAACTAATATCCTGCAGAATTTGCTCGCCCTGTTCATAACCAAAATGAACCCCCCGGTATTCCACCTGCCCCCCGATCGGAGGCAGTTCTACTGCATCGGGAGCATCGGCTATCTTCATTTCTTCCTCCAGCACCTCCACAATTCTTTCCCCTGCCGCAAGGGCCTGGCTGCCGCTGTTGATCAGCATTCCGGTCTGGCGGATAGGGCGCATCAGCATGGCCACATACCCGGTAAAACCCACCAGGGACCCCATGGACAGAATTTCTGCTACCACCAGGCGTCCTCCGTACCAGATGACCAGGGCAGTAACTATTCCCAGGAGAAAATTGACATAGGGCATCCAGACTGCTGTAATCCTGGCTGCCCTTAAATTAACCCCCACATAATTTGCATTTTCTTCTCGGAAACGGTTTTCCTCCCGCTCCTCATTTCCGAATAATTTTACTACCAGGGTTCCAGCCAGGCTTTCCTGGAGCAGGCTGGTCAGGCGGGCCAGACTACTCCGGGATTTTTGCAGACTGGGCCGGACCTTGAAAGCATAACCGGTCATGGCATGAAACATCAGGGGCAGCATTAATAAATAGAGGAGAGCCAGGCGGGGTGACCAGGAAAAAAGAACCACCAGGACCCCCAGGATAGTTAAGATATTGCCGGCCATATTCATTACCGCGAAAGACAGAAAGCCCCTTACCCTCTCCGAATCAGCCGTTATCCGCGACATCAGGTCTCCGGTCCGGCTGCGGTCGAAAAATCCAAAGGAGAGACGGGTCAGATGGGAATAAACATCGCTGCGCAGCCGGTGAACTCCACCCTGGGCTGCTTTTTCTGCCAGGTAGCGCTTGCCAAAATCCACCAGGGCCTGGAACAGGATAACCAAAACCATGCCCAGGGCCAGCATCCACAGCCCTTCGGGGTGGGCTTTCAGGATAAAATTATCGACCCCGTAACGCAAAAGCCAGGGGGGAATAAGTCCCAGAACGGTAGAAAGAATAACCAGGGCAGTTACCCCGGCTATTATTTTTTCCTGGCCCCGCAGATAACTTCCCAGCTTTCTTATTGTTTTCCAGACCGAACCGGTTTTTTTCCTGCTGTCCATGATAATTTGGCCTCTCCCTTCAATCAATCCACTTCATTTTTACATTGCGAATGCTGTACAGAAACAACCCCAGGGCAAAAGCCAGCAGCGCTGCCAGGGAAAAACCGGGGTGGAAATAGCCCCACCCATTGACAGCCTCCCGCAGCAGATCGGCCCCATAAGTCAGGGGCAGAATATAGGAGAGGGGGCGGATCCATATCGGCAGGGTTTCCAGGGGAATAAAGAGCCCGCATAAAAAGATCATGGGGAAACGGAAAAAGTTAGAAAAGGTCTGGGCCTCGAAAACCTCCCGCACTGCTACGGCAATAAAAAGGCCCATGAAGGTGGAGGTGATGGAAATTAAAACCACTCCGAGAAAAACTGCCACCCAGTTGATGCCCCCGAGATCTGTCAAAAAGAAGGCAATCAATACTGGAACGAACCCATTGACTATACCGAACAGGATGGCCCCGCTGGTCTTGGCCAGCATCAGGAGATTTAAATCCAGAGGAGCCAGTAAAAGGCGATTAAATGATTCCCGGCGCCGCTCAAAGGTAATGGTCACCGCCAGCATGGAGGTGGTTCCGAACAGGATGGACAGGCTCATGATCCCGGGCAGTATCTCCCGGACATCCATGGGCTCCCCCGTTCGCAGGAAAAACATCAGGGCCCAGGCCAGGGGAAAAATAATCCCCCAGCTGATATTGGGCGGCTTTAAATAATAGGTAGACATATCCTTGCCCAGGATACTGGAAAAAGCAATCCAGGTCTTCATCCCATTTTCACCTCCTGCAGGCCGGTTGTATCCATTCCCGTAATTTTGATCAGAACATCCTCCAGGGTAGGGCGCAACAGTCGGGCCTCATAAACTGCACAGTCCAGGTCCGAAAAACGGTCAATAAAGGGTTTGAGCCCCGTTGGTCGGGGGGTATGCACCCGCACCCGGTTCTGCGAAACCTCAATGCGGGCGGTCGGGAATTCTTTCTGCAAAAAATCCTGATCCAGAACCCGCTCATTGGCCAGCACAAATTCCAGGATATGCTCCTCCCGGGCCTGTTCCAGGAGGTTTTCTACAGTGTCCAGGTGCCGGATGCGACCATCAACTATAAAAGCAACCCGGGAGCAGAGTCGTTCGGCCTCCTCAATATAATGGGTGGTGAGAAAAATGGTGCGACCCTGCCGGTGCAGATCCCCGATCAAGTTCCGGATCTGGCGAGCACTGACCACGTCAATCCCTGTGGTAGGTTCATCTAAAAAAAGGATCCGGGGCTCGTGAATTATTCCTGCAGCAATGGTTAATTTTCTTTTCATTCCTTTGGAGTAGGTGCGGAAAGACCGGTCCCCTGCTTCTTCCAGGCCAAACTGCTTTAAAAGCCTGCGGCCCCGCTTCAAACCCTGGGCCCTTGGAATCCCATATAAAGCGGCGCAAAAAGCCAGATTATCCAGGCCGCTGAGCTCATCATAGAGGTTGCTTTCATCGGGCACCACTCCAATTATGCTCTGCACTTTTTTCACCGCCTGCCGGCAGTCCACCCCAGCAATATAGACCTGGCCCCCGGTAATACGGGTCAGCCCGGTCAGCATATTGATAGTGGTTGTTTTTCCCGCGCCATTGGGCCCCAGGAATCCAAAGATTTCTCCTTCTTCTACCTCAAAATCAATTGCATCTACCGCCAGTAAGTCTCCAAATTTTTTGGTTAACCCCTGCACTTCAATAATGGCCACTGGGATCCCTCCCGCTTTTGTATAAGTAATTCCTTAATTACTTATTCGATGATAACATATTCCCCGGGCCCTGACAACCCCCTCAAAAAAAGAGGCCCCCGCAGGAGCCCTCTACCTTTGCTACTTTTCTTCCTCTATTGAAGAAATTATCAGTCTTTCCCGGGCCCGGGTAGCAGCAACATAACGCAGACAGTCTACCTGCCCCTCCCGGTCACGGCAGTACCAGCGATCCTGTTTAATCTCCTCTTTATCCAGCCAGCGCCCGATTTTATTATAAAAGGGGATGATAACCACCTGGAATTCCAGGCCCTTGACCCCATGCATGGTGCTCAGGGCCACGCCCTCCCCGGGGCGGGGATACTCTTCTCCCCGAAGGATCTGATGGGAGATCTCCTCCATCTCCAGGACTCCTGCAATTTTTTCCAGGCCCGCAGGGGTAACAATGCAGATATTGTGGGCAGCAATTCCTTCCTCCCCGCACCTTTTTATTTCCTGGCAGATAAATATATACTGCTCCTTTTCCCGGGAAAATTGTTTTTTCTACCGGTTGAGGGCCGGACATAAAACTTTTGAAACCCCGCAGGTGGGCATCTTCTGGTCGGGACAGCAAAAATTGCCGATCGGCAAATTCCCGGATCTCCCGGGTCAGACGATAATTTAAGTTCAGGTAATAGCTGCGGCCCACTACCGCAATCCCGGTTTCCCGTTTCCAGCTGGTAAGCCGAAATATGCGCTGATTCTGATCTGAAAGGATCATCAGATTATTTTCTTCACTGTCCACCAGCCCTTTTAAGGCCTGCAGTTTATTACTGGATAGGTCCTGGGCTTCATCAATGATCAGGGAAGCATACCGGGGCTTTATTCTCCCTTCTTCCAGGGCCTGCTGCAGAATAAGGGCCCGGTCTTCAAAATCAATCAGCCCCTCTTCTTTTTTACAACGCATAAACTCGGCGAAAACCGGCCACAACCTGCGGCGCTGGGAGGGCTGCAGGGGGCTGCCCTGGCCGGGGCGGGCCACTTCCAGGTACTGCTCCAGGTGGGAAATCCGGTTTTTTTGAATAACCTCCTCGTATTCGGTCTGGAAAAAGGTCAGGGGTTCGGAAGGGTCCATTTCCAGGTAAACCTTTTCCCAGATTTCCTGCAATCCCTCCAGGTCCACCCGGCCCTGTTCCAGCCCCTCCTGATTGAGGATGGTGTTAATGATCTGATCCGCTCCCCGCACCTGGATATTATTCTCTACTCCCTTCTGCCGGGCCAGTTCTTCTACCTTTTCCCGGATATAGCCGGCCAGTTTTTTGCTGAAGGTGCAGAATAAAATCTGATGCCCGGCCCGGGCCGGATAAACCTTTTGAGCCAGGTGAACTGCCCGGTGTATTCCCACCACCGTTTTTCCCGTTCCCGGCCCTCCCTCAACCAGGACCGGACCCCGGTACTGCCCCCGGACCAGCCGATCCTGATGAGGATGCAAAAAGAGTTTCCACTTATCCTGATCCTCCAGAATTTCCTTGAATTCCTCCTGCCCCTGCAGTAGATAAAAACGGCGGCGAGAATCTTTGTGATCCAGGGACTCCAGTGCGGACCCCTGCTGTCCCGTTCCCGGATCATTGAGATCAGCATAAACCTGGGTCATATTGCGAGTCCCATAACAGAGATCTAACAGGGCCTCCTTTATTTCCTCAGGGTATGGAATAATAAAATCAAAAAACTGATCCTCATCAGCGATGGCCATTAAAAATTCCGCATGCTGGGCAGTCAGGCCCAGCTTTTCCAGATCTTTTTGTCGGAGACCCTGCTTCTGCAAAAGAGATGGCTGATCCGAACTCCGGCCCTTATTTTTTTGCCTCTGCTCTTCAACTTTCCTGCTTTCCAGTTCCGTATCCCGCAGATAGAGGGCATTGAAATTACTGTTGTCCAGGTACTTGTTATGGGCCCAGCGGTAGGCCTCATCATGACCATCAACGTGTAACAAAATCATGGTGTCTCCCTTTTGATACAGAATCAGCCGCAGATCCCGGCTAATGCGGGCACTGCGAAAATGGGGATCACAGTCCTCCCTCTCCAGCTTGTGGAAGTTAAAACCGGGATTAATATCTCCCGCAGCCAGTTTATTTACCTTCTGATAAACTATTTTCTGCTTCTGTTTGCTCAGATGATTATAGCTTTCTAAAAAGGTTTTGTTCAGGGCCACCTCCGGCATTATCTTCACCTCCGGAATATTTTTCCCTTTAATTAATTATTTCGCCTTTTTTCCGGGAAAACCTGCGGGGCTTTAAATTCATTCAAATAGGGGCTTGAATGGAAGAGAGTTCTGGGTTATAATACAGTCAAATGACCTTTTGAATGGGGTGATTTCATGGCTTCCAGCGACCGTTGTCAGGTGTTCTGTTATGATCCGGAAAAGGTAGAACGGGTTCAGAAAAAAATAAAAACCCCCCATATTCAACAGATGGCGGGCATGTTTAAAGCCCTGGCCGATAACACCCGGGCCCGCATCGCCCTGGCCCTGCACCTGGAGGGTGAATTATGTGTCTGTGATGTAGCCAATATAATTGGCTCCAGCCCCGCAACCGCTTCTCATCACCTGCGCAGACTGCACAAAATGGGGCTGGCCCGTTTTCGCCGAGAGGGCAAATTCGCCTTCTATTCCCTGGATGATGATCATATTCAGCAGTTAATCGCGGTGGCCCATGCCCATAGCCTGGAGGAGGAGTTTCATGGATAGGAATACCCGGCACTATCAGGTTAAAGACCTGACCTGTACCTCCTGCGCAGAGCAGCTGGAACGGGAAATAGAAAAATTACCGGGGGTAAAAAAAGCCCGGGTGAATTTTTCCACCTCTACTCTTACCCTTTCCGGACAGGCCGGGCCTGGAGAATTAAAGCAGGCCGCTTCCGCGGCCGGGGTCCAGTTATCCCCCCGGGAAGAACAGCTTCATCCTGTTTCTCCCTGGAAAAACAGCTCTCTACTGCGCACCCTCGGGGCCGGCCTGCTCTTTTTGACCGGAGTTTTTTTGCAGTGGGTTTTGAGTTTTGAACCCTTCTGGCCCCGGCTTTTTTTCGGGACAGCCATTGTTCTGGGAGGCTGGCCTCTCTTCCTCCAGGGCATCAAAAACCTTGCTGTCTTACGTTTTGATATGAAAACCCTGATGACCGTTGCTATCGGGGGCGCCCTGGCCATTGGCGAATGGGGCGAGGGGGCTCTCGTGGTTATCCTGTTTGCCCTCAGCCAGGTCCTGGAAAATCATTCCCTGGAGCGGGCTCGCCGGTCAATTCGCGACCTGATGGACACCGCTCCGGCTGAGGCTGCCGTTTACCGGGATGGCCAGGAGCAGCGCATTTCCGTTAATGAAGTAGTCCCCGGGGACCTGATCCGGGTTCGCCCCGGGGAGAAAATTCCCGTGGATGGAGTTATTCTCCGGGGTTCCTCCAGCATAAATCAGGCCCCCATTACCGGCGAATCCCGACCTGTGGTCAGGGATCCTGGCGGAGAGGTATTTGCCGGGAGTATTAACGGCGAGGGACTCCTGCAGATCAAGGCCAGCCGGGAATATCAGGATTCCACTCTGGCCCGCATTATCCACCTGGTAGAAGAGGCCCAGGCCGAAAAAGCACCGGCTCAATCGTTCGTGGACCGCTTCGCCCGCTATTATACGCCCCTGATAATGGGTCTGGCCGCAGCCATAATTGTGCTCCCTCCTGTGGTGGGGGGTGGAAACTGGTCGGACTGGATATATCGGGGGCTGGCCATGCTGGTGGTTGCCTGTCCCTGCGCCCTGATCATCTCTACCCCGGTGGCCATTGTCAGTGCCATCGGCAATGCGGCTCGCAACGGCATCCTGATCAAGGGAGGGGTTTACCTGGAGGAGGCCGGTCGGCTTCAGACCCTGGCCCTGGATAAAACCGGAACCCTGACCCGGGGGGAACCGGAGATTACGGATATTATCAGTTTCAATGGCTCCGGGGAGCAGGAGGCCCTGCCGGAGTGGTTTGTCCGGGCTGCCTCCCTGGAAAAACATTCATCCCATCCCCTGGCCCGGGCTATTGTTCGCCGGGCCGAAGAAGAAGGGCTGTCCCCGGATGGGGTTGACCCCGATTACCTGGAGGCCATACCTGGCCGGGGCCTGATGGCCAGGACCAATGGGCACACCTGTTATCTGGGCAGTCCCCGCTGGCTACTGGAAATGGTTCCCTCCTCTTCCCCCCAACCCCTTCTCCAGCAGAGTCGGGAACTGGAATGGGCCGGAAAAACAGTCATGGCCCTGGCCTGCTGTGGAGAAATCAGGGGGTTGATTGCTGCCCGGGATCAGCTCCGGCCGGGT
>SL_5KL_010_SEDDRAFT_10002247_pt1 | contig 10907 bp, 16 predicted proteins | sample SodLakKL_010_SED_FD_9118 | JGI IMG/M metagenome (IMG submission 9118)
GTAGACCTTACAGGCCACGACACAGACCAGCTCCCAGAATTCAAAGCCAAAAACAAAGGCGACGTCAAGACACAGGCCGACACCAAACCTGAAGAAATGCCGACACCCGAAGACATGAAACAATTCATACAGGCAGTCGGCAAACATACAGGAGACAGCCACACGCTTAGAAACCAAAGCCTATTACTGCTGCTTTGGGATAAAGGCCCGCGGATCGGCGAAGCACTCAACATCCAAATCAAAGACTGCGAAATAAGTAACGACCGACTAACCATCAAAATAAAAGGGAACAAGAAAAGCGATGACAGGAAAGTAGAGATCTACCAAGGCCGAGAAACCCTGAAAGAATTCATCCAGACACATCCAGGAAAGCCTGACGACTACCTGTTCAGCGACCTAAACCATGAAGAATACGGGAAACCTGTTTCCAGGACAAAATTCGGGGACAAACACAACCAAGTAAACCAGAAAAAAAGTTTTGATTTCAAGACTTTCGGAGAGCCCAACCACATATTCAGGAAAGCAATGGTCACATCGCATGTGTTGAATGATTGGGCGACATGGGAAGAAGTCTGCAAACTCCAAGGAAAAAGCCCCGACAGCACAAAACCAGACTACCTGAAAATGGCGTTAAGCGATGTGAACAACACGGTCGGGCAGAAAATAGGCGCATTAGAAAACCAGGAAGAAAGAGACTACCACATGCTTGGGCAACCTTTGCTCCCTCAGAAATGCCAGGCCTGCCAACGAATCAACAAATGCTTTGTAAAGACCTGCCAGTATTGCAGCGGCGACCTAACAACACCCGACAGATCCAGTTTCCAAACAACGAAGGAAGAACAATACAAGACCGAAGTAATAGGCAGGATAAAAGGCCTCAAAGACCTAATGGAAAAATCAGACGAAGAACTAGAAGACCTGATAGAATGAACGAAGAACTAGAACAAAAACTTTTGGATAACATCAGCTTAATGGGCTACAAAAATCTTGTAAAAGCAATCATGAATTGCGATGAAGAGGTTAAACAGGATATAAATGATGAATATAAGAAGGTTATATCTAGCCCTGATTCAAGGCCTCTCTTATAACTTCTATTTCTTCTTTAGATAAGTCTCTAACTCTGAATTTTTCTTCTTTTAGTATTCTTCTTACTGCATCTTCATAGAAACTTTTGTAACTAGAGTAGTCATCGCTGTTATCTACAAATTCTTTAACTTGGTTATGCAGGCCTTCGTCAATCTTTATCTGCTTGCTAGCCATGTCTAACTGTTTGTTTTCCAAAGTCTTTAAAGACCATTACTTTTCTACACACCATATGTATACTATTAGTCTACTAACCGAAGACTATATAAATGAAGTATACTATTAGTTTACTATATGATGACCAAGGACCAACACATACGAGTCTACATGACTCAAGAAGACAAGCAAAAAGTCAAAGAAAAAGCCAGAGAAGAAGGCCTACAACCATCTTCTTGGATGCGAATGATAGCCAAAAAACACCTACCCAAAGAGGTCGAAGCATGATGACAGAAGAAGAACTAGATCGGAAACTAAAACAGAAAAAAACAGAAGAACTCGAACGAATCGCAGAAAACCTAGAACAAAAACTGAAAAAAGAAATGAAGGTGGGAGCATGAACCACAGCAAGATTCCAGGCCACTTCGAAGAACAATTCCAAGACACATACGGCCACCCAATCAGACCAGGAAACCTGCAAAAGGAACTACAAACCAAGCTAAACGAGGCCTAAAACAATGAGTTACTGGTGCGAAAAAGACGGATGCACAAACAATTCTCCAAACTCTGAATACTGTGCAGAACACAAAGAGGAGGCCTAAAGATGAAAGAAGTACCATTATACCTGCATCGGGAAACAGACGAAATAGTAATCATTCTAAACCAAGACCTACCCAACGCAGACAACAACCACTACGTAATCAAATCAGACGCAACACCTCCAGAAACACTGGAAGACGCAGTCAACCTCTGGAGAGACAACCAAATGAAAGAAATACCGACCCAACCCACAAGCCAGCTCTGGCCACTAAACTACCCACAACAAAGGCCTAAAGAAGAGGTGCCAATCAAATGAGCGAGAGAAATATTTACCACATCAAGTTCATGCATCAAGAACCAGAAGGCAGCACAAAAACAATTACAGTACCCTCAGGACAGATTACAAATGAAGAAATCTACAATGGAGAAACTGTTTGCGTTCCTACATGTAGAAGATCAATAAATGCTTCTCATGATTACGAATTGCAAGAATTTGAGTTTTTAGATCTCTCTAAAGCATTCAGAATTGTTCAAGATTCTGCAGAAGTAGCAAAAGGTGATAACCAGTGAGTCAGGCAGTAAGAAAAACCAGTTTAGAAACCTTCACAGCCAACAGAGAACAATTCGACACCTTGAAAGAACTAACCCTGTTCGAGCTCAAAAACTTTCACAGCAACCACGGCTTCTGGCCCACCTACAACGAGCTCCAGAAATACATGATACGGAAAAACGATCACGTCACCTGGAGAACACAGATCCAACCACGACTAACATCAGATCTAGTAAACGAGCATAAAGTCAGGAGAAACGGCAAAAGAGAATGCCACGTAAGCGGCGAAAACATAGAAACATGGAGGCCACTACAATGACGCTACAATTTGACAGTCACAAAGAAAGAAAGGCCTTCAAAAAGTTCTTTGGTAAACTGCACAGAACAGACCTTAACCAGCAACAGGCCTTAAACTTTATGAAGAACCACACAGAGTACAAGACTGATTCAAGCATTAAGAAATTCCTTAAAAAGTATAAGAACACTGATAAGCTTCCTATTAAGTTTACAGCTGGCAAATTCATCAGAACTGATAGAAGTAGAATGAGGATGAAATCCAATGCTTGAAGCAGTTTTTTCTGAGAGTTTGTCTAGTAGTATAGTATGTGGGACTAGTCCCCCACATAGGGGACGAAAGACATATACATACATTTCTTTACAGTCTCAACACAAAATCCTCGAAACCGGTACTTCGTCCCACACCGTCCCACAACTTTAGGTGTTTTATAAATGGGTAGTTTTGAGTCAAAAGAAAGATGGAAGATTTATCTTGATGAACCAACTAGAAAAAGAATTCACCAGATTCAAGATCATTTAGAAAATAATTATGACGGCCCTAGTCATTATGTCCAACAGAAAATTAAAGAGGAAAATGTGCTCAGTGCTAAGGAGAGATTAGAAAAATTTCAGAATGAGCGTGAAAAACTCGACAAAAAGATAGAACAGTTACAGCAGGTTATTGAGGATAGGAATCAGCAGGATAAGCTTCAGACTAAGGTTGAGTTGTTGAAGGAGAAGCAGGATAAGCTTAGAAATGTTGCTGAGAACGGGATTAAGTCTCGTGAGGAAGTAGCCCAGGAGGAGCTTGAGAAGCGTGTTGATAGGGGTTATGATTTGGATAGGGATAGTGAGATTATTCAGGATGCTGTTAATCGGCGTTTGGAGAGGAGGCCTGATGTTGATGAACTGGTTGAAAGTGTTGAAGTGTTGCAGCGTGAGATTAAGGATTTAGATCCTGAGTCTGATGTGGAGTTCATGGATCTTGAAACAGTTGAAGAGGTGAAGGCCTAGATGCCTGACTATGGTAGAAAATGTGCGCCTCTTTATGCTACAGGGCGTTATTTTAGTGCTGTTGCTGATTTGGCTCCTGGCTATATAGCGACTATTGTTCAGTATGGAAGATTAGTTTCAGCAATTGAAGATGCTGATGATATGACTGAAGTCAATGAAGTTGTAGCAAGGCATAAAAAGTGGATTAATAGTAAAGAGGTGAAGGCCTAGATGAGTAATGGTGATTTGATTTTTTCGGCTACGGATTCGGACACTGAAAAATCGGTGACAACTGTCAGTTCTTACCAGGAGTTGATCGGTGAGTTAGAAGATCGAGGTGATTTGCCTTGATTGGTCATGCCGAAAGACCTGATAAAGTGTGCGATGTTGTATGGAGTTTGTCTGAGAGTGAAGATGTAGGCCTTGAAGAAGGAAAGTTTGATTTGGTTGGTGCTGTGAGAGGTTCCAACTGTTCTGTTAGTGGAGGTTTGATTTGATCTATGAATGATTATAATTATCGTGGCGGTAAAACAATGGATGAATGCGTTGAAAACCTTAGAAAGAAAATGAATTTGAAAAATAGAGGTGATGAATGAGTGTTGAGTGTTGTCAAGTTTTTCAACAGTAAGTTTTACCAGTTTTTGAAGTTCAGTGTTTTGCCTTGGCTTGAATCTGAGTTAGGTCGTTATGAGGATCCTCCAGGTTTTTTGGCGTCCATGGTTGAAATTGTAAGAGGTCAAGTAAGGAAGTATGAGCGCAGGGAGTTACAGGCCTAAAGCTTTTTACAGGTTTATTTTAGGTTTGTTTTGGCGAGCATTATCATGTAGAATAGCATTGTAGGTACAAACGCTAAAAGCATCGCGTTCACGGAGAACATGTCTAAGAAGCTTACGAATGAAATGGTGAAGAAAACGAATACTGTTAGTGTGTATTTCCATTCATTTTCAAAATGCCATTTCATACATGATTATAGTTAAATCTTGAATTTAAATCCTGTCTAGTTCTTTTTCTACACGGTCTTCGAATCCTGTGAATGTTTGTTCGTCAGGGGATTGTTCTGCTGTTGCTCCTCTTAATGCTCCGAATAGGTCAGGGAAGGCCTGGGGCTCTTCTTCTGGCATTTCGAACAACCTGTCTAGCTCCTCTTCTATGTTGTCTTCGTCATCTCCTGTGTCGAATAATCTGAAGGTTGGACGTGTAGATGTCCTAGTTGCGGTACGAGGTACTGGTCTGAATGCTTGTCTACTCGTTATAGCTGTTGAAATAGCATTCGGTCTTGCTGATACTCTGCTTGTAGCTCTGGATGTAGGCCTTGAAATATTTGTTGAGACAGGGTCTGTTACAGGTCTTGCTGTTGTATCTGTTATAGGCCTAGTTGCTGAATCTACTCTTGAGAGTTCTTGGTTTATTGCCTGATCTATGCTTTCTGCTTCTGTAGTTGTTTCTACATTTCCAGGCCTGAATGTTTGAGGATTTATTGATGGTTCTGTAGTTGTTTCTGTTTCTGGACGTACAGGTGTTACAGGAGTTGGCTGGGATCCGGGGCCTACTCCTGGTGTTGCTGGTGCTGTTCCTGCTGCCATGCTCATTGGTGCTGTTATCTGCGAGGTAGGTATTATTGAGCCTGCTATACCTGCTGGTGAGGCTCTTCCAATGTTTCTGGCTCCGCCTTTAAGTATGTCGTCAGCGTTTCTTCCTAGTCTTTCCAAAGTTGTTTCTATTGTTTCGGCTCCTGCTTCTCTTGCTAGGAACTGTGCTGGGCCTGATTCTGCTGCTGCATCTGCTAATACTTGCGGTCCTTCAATTGCTCCTTCTACAGGGCTTGGAGTGTCACTTCTTAGGCTTCTGCTTGTGGCTCCTGGTGTAGCCACTGTTAGGCCTCCTAGTTCTCCTCCGATAGTTGCGGTTCCTTCTCCAAACTCGGCAATAAGTTCTTCAGGTGTGATTCCTTTTTGAAGTTGTTGATCGGCAGCTGTGGGTTGTTCTGTATGTTCCATGAAGGGATTTGCTTCTAATACTGTTCTGTCTACTGTATCTCTTATATTTGAACCTGTTTCTCTAACGGTTTCTCCTAGTTCGCCTGCACGGTCCATTATGTCTAGTCCGAGTCCTATACTTCCTTCCTCGAATCTGTCTCTTATTGTCGGGTCTTCTGCTCCTTGAATAGCTTGTGAAGGCCTTTGAAATTGTTGCTGTTCTTCTTGTATTTGTTGTCTTTGTTCTTGTCTTTCTTGTTCTATTGCACTTATTTCAAATTCTTGGGCTTGTTCTTTTCTTTGTTCGGCTTGTTCTTGTAGGAAGTTTTCTAGTTCTTGTCTCTGGACTATTTCGCTTCCTAGTTCTTCTCTTAAATCGTCTTGAACTCTGAGTCTTTCTGTGTCCGGCAGGTTTTCCTGCATTTCTTGAAGCGTTTCTGCTTCTTGCCTTGATTGACTGGCTCTGCTTCTTTGTGTGTCTGAAAGGTTTTGGTCGAAAGGCAGGTTTTCAGTATTTATTTGAAGGTTTTCTGGTTCTCGGCCTCTGCGTTCTGCTTCTCTTAACTCGTTTTCAAGGCGGTTGGCAGCGGCTTCTTCTCTGGTGTCTCCACGTGCCAGGACTTCTCCGCTTCCTCCGTCAAATTCTGGGTCGTATTGGACGAATGTTTGGCCATCTGAGCTTCCGACTGGGTCTTCGCCTCTGCTGACTCTTCTCTGTTCTTGGTCTGTTAGGCCGTAGTTTTCTCGCCTGATTTCTCCGAGTTCTGATACTGTGCGTGCTCCTGGGTAGTTGTCTGGGTCGAAGTCTTCTACACTTCCTCTACTGCCGCTGCCTGAACTTGAACTGCCTCCTGTCAGGTTGTCTGTAGTTTCTCCGTCTCGCCCGACTATTTCTCCATCCCTAATAGCAATATCCGCATCTTGCTCAGATTCAGTTAACTGATCTTCAGGAAGTTCGTTTCCCATATATTTTTTTGGGGTACCAATAGTTTTATGAGTTTAGGTATTTAATACCTAAATAAGAGAGGAGGCTTCCGCTTCAACTGTGAAAGGAAACATTGCGAACATCCCAATTTTTGCAGCCCTGACACTGGTAGTAGGAATCAGCGTGTTGACAGCTGCAACAGTGCTGGGAGAAATCACGCAGGCCACCAGTGATGACCAGCTCAGCCAGGAGCATTTGGCGGATGCTGAGTCAGCCATCCAAGTATTCGACATCGGATTAGTCTTGTTAAACGCTTTCTTCTACATCGGAGGCATCATTCTTGGTAGCAAGGTTAATGTTTCAAGGGCTTTCGCACTCCCTGCAATATTGATGCTGGGTTTAGCGGTCTGGCTTTCAAGCGAGTTAGCGAACGTCTACTACATGTTCGGGCAGGCTCCTGTTATCAGCCAGTACGCATCAGAATTTACGTTAATCCAGATTTTCATGGAGAACTTTCCATTGGTTACTTTAGGCCTGGGCGGTTTGATGTTGATTGTTTTGTACAGTAAAATCGATTCAAACGGTCAAAGGGTGGCAGTATAAAGATGAAGGCCTCTAATAAGTTTTGGCGTGTGGCAGCCCTCCTACTTTTGTTGGTGGGAATGACAGGGATGGGAGCTGCAGAACTATTCAACCCTCCAGACGCAGGAACACAAGAATGGTTATACACAGAACATACAAGTTTGGTGTTTGGTGTTGATGTTGACAGTGAAGGAAATGTTTATTCCGGAAGCGATGATGAGGAAGTGCATAAAATAAATCCAGATGGAACACAAGAATGGACATACAGCGAACACACAAGCACTATTGAAGATGTAGCCGTTGACAGTGAAGGGACTGTTTATTCAGGTGGACAAGATAATGAACTGAATAAGATAGATAGTAGTGGTGAAAAATTATGGAGAAAAACATATAATCAACCTATTAGAAGTCTTGCTGTCGATAGTGAAGATTATGTGTATGTAGCAGGGGATTTTAATCAGGTTCAGAAGTTGGATGGTAGCCGTAATGTGGTATGGGAATATTTTGCAGATGATGATAATAATGGTATTGATGTTGACAGTGAAGGAAATGTGTATGTAGGAGGCGATTATGAGGAAGTTATAAAAATTGATAGTGGCGGAAATGAAGTCTGGAGTTATACAGGTCATTCAAGCAGGGTTAGAGATGTTGCGGTTGACAGTGAGGGGTATAGTTATTCTACTAGCGGTGACGGATTGCACAAGGTTGATAGTAGTGGTGAGCAGGTCTGGACTTTCACTGAACACGAAGGTATAATTTATCCTGTTGATGTTGACAGTGAAGGAAATACTTATGTAGCAGATAACGGAGGGTTTGGTGATGATGGATTGGTTCGTAAGATTGATAGTAGTGGTGAGCAGGTCTGGACTTACTCAGGTGTTGCATCTCGAGGACAGGATATTAAGGTTGACAGCAGTGGATATGTACATATAGCTTTTCGTGGTGACGAAGAAGTGCATAAGCTGGGTTTTAATCAGCCTCCAGAGTTTGATTCAGTGTCGAGTGATCCTGAGCCTCCACAAATTAATAGGAATGTTTCTTATAGTGCTGAGTTGTTTGATCCTGATAATGCTTCCGAACTGAGTGAAGTGGAGCTCCAATTAGAGTTCGATGGAGAACAGGTTTACACAGATACTCGTTCTGTGAGCGGTGATAGTGATTCTACCAGTTGGAGTGATGTTTTTGTGCCTGAGGAGGAAGGCCAACTTGACGCAACTTTTACAGTGACTGATACTGAGGGGGATTCAACGGTTGAGGAGTTGAATTACTTTTTGGAGGATACGCCGCCAGAAATAAACATTGTACAGCCTGAAAATCAGACCTACTGGAGCTACGACATCCCATACGAAATAGAAGTTGATTCAAACAATGATGCTGTTCCAGACCAAGACTTCGAATTAGAAATATATTCAGATGGCGAGTTGGTAGAAGAACTTTCTGGTTCTGGTACCGAGACATTTTCTGGAGAGTTCCGGCAAGATTTGGGAGACGATTTAGAGTTTGAAGCCGTAGCCAACGACACAGGCGGAGAAACAAGTGAAACCACAACTTATTCTGTAGACTTCTTCGAGTTCACCGACTTTTCTAGCAGCAATAACGTCTACGAAACTGAATCAGAACAATTCGCAAGCACGCAAGAAGTAGGTGAAATGGTTCAAAATGTAGAGTACACTTTAGTATGGGATAACCAAGAACTGAGCACTATTAATGAGGATTACATAAGTCAAGGCCTTCAAAGTGAAGAAATAAATGCCGATATTCCGTTGGTAGAAGAAGATAAAACCATTGACTGGTTTATTGAAGCACACATAACTTATGAAGATTTTGAAGGAGATACAACTTCTCAAACAGTTGAAGGGTCTGATAACAGCCAAAATGTAGACCAAGCATTTGTATTGGATGACGAGTTTCTAAGCGATGGAAGCACACAGTTAGAAGCTTCTCATTTAGAGTACAATGCAGACCTTGATCAACGTTTTGAGGATGCGAGAGGTAGTTTTTCTGCAGAAGCAGAGTTTGAGCAAACAGAGGACAACCAGATTTTAGAGGAAGAAAACTTGGATAACCAAACTAGGAGGTTTTCTGAAGTGTTTGAGTCTGAGCTTGTTAATTCTAGTAGCGAGTCCTATGGGTTTGATTTAGATGTAGAGTATGAGTTCCAAGAAGAATCTAGGAGTATTACTTCTGATGAGTTTTCTGTTGATTTAGATCAAATTGTTTTAGATACTTCAGGAGATGAAGAGGTTCTTCGTTTTGAGGTTTCGGATGAAGAAGATGAGAGTAGTCTTGATTCTGATTTAGAAGGTAATTTCAAGGTTTACAATCCGGACAGCCCCGAGTTGACTAGAGAGTATAGTTTGGATTATAGCAGTGATTCAAGTCATTCTGTTTATTTGGCTCCTGGTTATGGGGAGGTAGAGGTTGATGTTTTCGGAGATAATTATATTGAGTTTGATGCAAGCGGAGATGACAGCGATTTGTATGATAGGAGAAGGCATTATCTTTTAGGAGAGCGTTTAAGCAGCGATACTACTGTTATTGATTTGTTTTTGTTAGAAAAAGATTCTGCTTCTAGAGCGGAGATACTGGTTGAAGACTCTGAGTTAAACCCTATTGCTGGACAGGTTGTCCGTGTTGAGAGAAGTTTCGGAGGAGGTTCGGAGCAGCGTACAGTGGTCATGGCTCAGTCTGGAAGCACAGGTACGGATTCGGTGTTTATTGATGAAGATGAGCAGTACGTGTTCACAGTTTTCAATGAAGACGGAGACCGAGTGGATAGGTTCGGGCCTCAAAGTATTCCAAGAGATTTAGAAGTCGAGCTCCAAATAGATGAAGATCCGATCAGAAGGTTTGACCAGTTTATCAGGGGAGTCGATTTCGAGGTCACTGTTCTTGAAGATGAAGTTATTGTAGATTATGATACGGAGACGGAAGAACTGAACAGTATTGAATTAAAGGTTTTAGAGGACTCGATGTTTGAAGATATAGAAGTGGATACGGATTCTAGTACGGCTACTTCAGGCCAGTTAAGAGTAGATGGTTTTAATGCTAGCGATGGACAGTTCCAGTACCGATTAAACGGTTATTTTGATGGAGAGGAATTCATAACGGAGGATAGATCATTGTTGTTGGACAGCGGCAGATTTGGAGAAGGTGTAAGCGAGTTCCAGGAGGGAGGTTTGTTCATCAGCTTAATGTTGTTCATGGTATTAACATTTTCAGGCCTGTACAGGGCAGAGGCAGCAGTAGCTATGGGGGTTCTTTCATTGATAGTCTCTAGTTTTGTCGGTTTCCTAGCTATAGGGCAGACAGCGTTAATAGCAGTTATCAGCGTTGGCGCCATACTTGTATGGAGGATGACATAAAAAATGAGTAAATTAACACTTCGAGAATACACGGCAGCATTTATAATGGCTCCTTTAGTTTTAGGACTTGTTTTAACTTTCAGCGGAGGGATTTTCAATACGTTTGATGCAAATCCAGGAGATTCAGGGATTGAAGGAGTACAGGAGGATTTTGAGGATGCACAGCCAGATGTGGCCGAGCAGCAAGACGAAGTAGGGGATGTAAGCATTAGAACAGATTTCTTCTTCTTATCAGAGATTTGGAATGTTATAACAAGTGTTGTATCTAGTGTAGGCCAGATAACTGGTTTGTTTTCAAGTGTGATAAATGAGTTTAACATGCCTGCTGAGTTAATGGCTTTAAGCGCTGTTGTGGTCGCAGGCATAGTTTTCGAGGTTGTCTCGGTTGCGAGGGGGATGCGCACATGAATGAGGGAGACTTGTTGTTCCCTAGAGCAAGCGGTATTGACAGCCCTACAGAG
>SL_5KL_010_SEDDRAFT_10002250_pt1 | contig 10897 bp, 4 predicted proteins | sample SodLakKL_010_SED_FD_9118 | JGI IMG/M metagenome (IMG submission 9118)
ACCATGGTCCACAACCCATGAAATGATCTTTCTAATGTCTTCGTTAGATAATCCCATAAAATCATTATCAAAATCACTACTTAAACTTTGACGAAATTTTTTGCAGATAATACACTTCGTTTCCTTGATTTATCAAAAAATGGTATAAGTAAAAGTGCAGGATTTGTTATTAATAATTTCCGCAAGGTCCTATAAAAAATTGATCTGAAAACAAGGAAGTATCGAAAATACTTTTAAGAACCAGATAAAATGCCATCCTATGACTCTATCTGTTGATATCGGAGGTACCTTCACTGATTTTGTCAAAATAGATGATAAAGATATACGTCATTTTAAGGTTAGATCGACTCCCTTCGAACCGGAGAAGGCTTTTGGGGAAGGATTGGAAAGGATAGGAAAAATAGATGGTCGAGTTTTCCACGGTACTACGGTAGCCACCAATGCGATATTAGAGGGGAAGGGGGTCGATACGGCTTTCATAACCAACGATGGTTTTGAAGATATCTTATTTATAGGTCGACAGGACAGACCAGAACTGTACGAACTTCACGTAACAAAACCTGAACCTCCTATGGCCTTGGAGAACTGTTTCGGTATATCAGGAAGGATCGACCACCAAGGAAAAGAGGTCAAACCCCTGGATTTTGACGAAGTCAAAGACCTAGCAGAGGAATTATCAGATAGAGATCTTTGTGCCGCAGTGTGTTTACTTCATTCATATAAGAATCCAGTGCACGAGGAGATGGTGGGTAAAATATTGGAGAACTCAAATGTACCACACTCCTTATCGCATAGGGTTTCGAGAGAATTCCGGGAGTATGAAAGAGGTATGACGACCTTCCTTGATGCCTACCTATCCCCTTTGATCAAAGATTATTTCAAATCCGTGACAGACCTTATCGGTGAAGAACCATTCATCATGAAGTCGAGTGGAGGACTGAAAAAAGCTCTATCCGTGGACCCTGTTGACACATTTTATTCGGGACCTGCAGGCGGAGTAGCCGGTGGTGTCCATATATCCCGCTTGAGTGGTGTAAACAATATCGTTACTTTCGACATGGGAGGGACTAGCGCTGATATGGCGGCTATAATCGAAGGAGAGATCGACTGGAAAGACACCGGAAAGATCAAAGATTTCCCGGTCCAGTCCAAAATGGTAGATATAGTCACTGTCGGATCTGGAGGGGGTAGTATAGCTAGATGTGATGAAGGGGGCGTTTTGAGGGTTGGTCCTGAAAGCTCGGGTGCAGATCCCGGTCCAGTATGCTATGGTTTAGGTGGAAAAGAACCGACCATAACCGACTCTTTGCTGCTCATGGGATACATAGACCCAGATTACTTTTTAGGAGGGGAGATGCAGTTGGATAAAAAGAGTGCAGAGGCCTCACTGAAATCTTTAGCTGATGAGTTGGGTATGGGATTCAAAGAAACGCTGCTGGGTATAATCCGGGTGGCTAACTCGAACATGGCCCGGACCATGAAAACTATAACTGTTGAAAGGGGTTTAGATCCTAAAGAATTTTCGATATTAGCTTTTGGTGGTGCAGGACCTCTACATGCAGCTTACCTGGCAGTCGAGATGGACATCCCACATATCATGGTTCCACCGCTACCTGGCGTTTTTTCAGCTTTAGGCATGGCTACTGGGGATATCGTCAGGGATGTTCATAGGACAGTTTTTACGAAGCTTTCGAACAGAAAGAAGATCAAAACCATCATAGACGATATGAAAGATCAGTTGCCCCATGGGGATACAAATACATTCCTTGGTCTTAGATACAAAGGGCAGGGATATCATATACATGTAGAATACGGTAAGGACATCGAAGAAAGGTTCCATGAAAAACACCGTGAAAGGTTTGGATATGCCCTTCATGGGGAAACTATCGAAGTTGTTAGGATACATGTTGAAGTGAGAGAGCAAAGAGAAATCGGAAAGATATCTATGGGGACTGATGAAAAAAAAGAACCACGGAGTCGGATGTGTCTATTTCCAGAGGGGAATCTGAAGACAGATATATTGTATAGAGAGGCCCTCAGGTCAGGAACAGAAGGCCAAGGGCCGATCATAATCGAAGATAAGAATTCTACTATACTTGTACCTCCTGATTGGAGATATAACGTAGATGAACAACAGATCATCCATATGGAGTTGGTTCCATGAAATATCTAGAACCTACAGAACTCGAAGTTATGAAACATTCTTTCATAGCTATAGCTGAACTCATGGGAGCCTCACTTCAGCGTAGCGCTTATTCGCCCAACATAAAAGAACGTAAGGACGAATCATGTGCCTTATTCTCTAGAGATGGAGAGATGATAGCACAGGCGGAGCACATCCCGGTACATCTAGGAGCTATGCCTAGTTCTCTAGAATCGGCTATAGATAACTGCGATATGAGGGATGGAGACCAGATAATACTCAACGACCCATATGCCGGTGGTACTCATCTACCCGATATAACCATTATAAAACCAGTATATGATACAGAATTGCTTGGCTATGTAATCAATAGAGCACATCACGCAGATGTTGGTGGCGATTTTCCAGGATCCATGCCTGGTATGAGTAAAACACTTGATGAAGAAGGGATCGTAATATCTCCTAGACATATCATAAAGGAAGGAGAACTGTGTAAAGACATATTAAAGTTGATAAGTGAAACCCGCTCTCCAAAGGAGAGGATCGGGGATATAAAGGCACAGATAGGTGCCAATGAAAGAGGGGCTCAGGAACTCATAAAAAACGTTAGGCGATTCGGACCAGAAAGATATGATAAGTTCACAGATCAGATAATGAAGTATTCTGAAGATAGGACCAGGAAACTCTTTAAAAAACTGCCTGAAGGTGAAGTATCTTACTCAGATAACATGGAGTGGGAAACCGAGGTCGAATTGAAAGTACATATCGAGATAATGAAAGATACCATACATTTTGATTTCTCTGGCACGAGTGATCAAGTCCAGGGAAATATAAACGCTCCTGAAGCGGTCACCCGATCATCGATATATTATGTTATCAGGTGTCTTATCCCTGATGATATCCCTGTAAACCAAGGTTGTTACAGGCCTATAACCATCGATATACCAAAAGGCTCAGTCCTCAATCCCAAAACACCTGCTGCAGTATCCGCTGGTAACGTCGAAACATCTCAAAGAGTGGTTGAACTGATATTGAGAGCTATCTGGGAACATTTCCCAGAAAAGATATGTGCTGAAAGTCAAGGGACCATGAACAATCTTATCATAGGTAACGAGACCTTCACTTATTATGAGACCATAGGAGGAGGAGCAGGGGGATGTCCATGTGGAAAAGGGCGGAGTGGTGTTCATGTCCATATGACCAACACCAAGAACACACCTATCGAGGCCTTGGAAAAGGAATATCCACTTCTTGTTCATTCATATAAGATCCGAAAAGGATCGGGTGGGGATGGACTACATAGAGGAGGTGATGGGCTCATCAGGGATATAGAGGTACTCGAGGATTCTCATCTTTCCCTACAGTCTGAAAGAAGGAGACATCCCCCTAAAGGTCTAGACGGCGGTAAAAACGGTGCGGTTGGAAGAAATCTGTTGATCCGTGATGGTAAAAAAACCAAGATAGATGGAAAAGTCAATATTCATCTATACAAGGGTGACAGGATCAGAGTCGAAACACCTGGTGGCGGTGGTTGGGGTGAAACACTAGGATGATATCAGAAAGATTTAAGTGAAACTGTTCATTCATGAAATCAAATCAAGAGATATAAAAAAATGGAGACCGATAAAATGACCGATAAAACTGAATATTTGATGAAAAAATATAAGGAGATGAAGGAAGAAGGGCTCACCTGGAAGATCAGAGATCTAGAAGGGCCTTCTACTGCACATGTCACAGTCGACGGCAAAGAATGCATCATGTTGGCTTCAAACAACTATCTAGACCTTGCAAATCATCCAAGATTAAGAGAGGCAGGTAAAAAAGCCATAGAAAAATATGGGGCTGGAGCAGGTTCTGACTGGTCCATCGCAGGTACCATGGATATCCATGAAGAACTATGGGATAGGATAGCTGAGTTCAAAGAAACTGAAGCAGGTATGACATACCAGACCGGGTTCGCAGTAAATGCCGGCCTCGTTCCACAGCTTGCTAGAAAGGGGGACGTTCTGATATCGGATGCGTTGAACCACGGTAGTATCATAGACGGGATAATGATAGCCCAGAGGATGTACAAAGCTGACAAATTGATCTACAGCCATAACGATATGGCCGAATTGGAAGAATGTTTGAAGAAGGCTGAAGAGGAAGGCTACGATAAGAAGATAGTACTCACCGACGGTGTGTTCAGTATGGACGGAGATGTAGCAAAGATGGACGAGATACAAAAATTGGCCGATGAATACGGTGCTCTGACCTATGTAGATGATGCCCATGGTGAAGGTGTCCTTGGTGGTGGACATGGGATAGCTAAGGAATTCGATATAGAAGACAAGATCGATATACAGATGGGGACGTTCTCCAAAGCCTTCGGCGGTTTCGGTGGTATGCTGGCAGGGACTGAAGGCCTTATAAAATATGCATACAATACATCCAGGTCATGGTTATTGAGTGCCGCATTCCCACCTCACGTAGCAGCTATCAATATCGAGGCTCTCAATATAGTAGAAGAAGAGAAAGATCGGGTAGAGAAACTATGGGACCTGACCGAATACTTCAAGAAAGAGATGGAGAGCATGGGATACGACACTGGGTTCAGTGAAACACCTATCGTACCCGCTATGGTCGGGGACAGCAAGAAGGCTCAAAAACTCGCAGAAAGGTTGTTCGATGAAGATATATTTGCCCTAGCTATCGTCTATCCGATGGTTGCCAAGGGAAAAGCCCGGATCAGAAACCAGATCAATGCAGGTATGGAATACGACGATATCGATAAGATATTGAATGCCTACGAGAAACTAGGTAAGGAATTAAACCTTGTCTAAAACCCTTCCATTTTATTTTCTTTATTTTGATCTTTACTCCAAAAAATATTTTATAACGATGCTATGTAATTATATTCTATGACGTTAAAACTCGAAGATATGAGCTGGTCAGAGGTTAGTAAAGCTGTAAAACAAGGAAAAGACACAGTGCTTATATTGCTTGGTTCTATCGAACAGCATGGCCCACATCTACCACTTAAAACAGATACACTCATCGCCGAAGAACTAGGGATCAGAACTGCCAGGAAACTCGGAGATGCACTCGTTGCCCCGGTTATCAGACCGGGATGTTCAAGGCATCACATGGAGTTTGAAGGGACCGTATCTATATCACCTGAGGGATTGAAAAGTATAGTAAAAGACTACTGTCATGCCTATGAGAAGCACGGATTCAAGACTATCGTGCTGATACCCTATCATGGGGGGAACTTCGAACCTATACAGGAGATAGAACCCGAGATACGATACGAGCTCAAAGATTCAGAACTGATACTAGTAGCGGATCTAGAGAAAAGTATGATGTTGATGAACGAGAGTCTGAAAAAATCAAATTTAGAACTTGTTGAACCTCTAATCCATGCTGGAGCTACGGAAACTTCAGTCGTGATGGCTATCGATGATACTTTGGTAAAAAAGGATAGGGTAGAGAAGGGCTACATGGATGATATACCTTTAAATAGGCTTTTTTTGAAGGGGTTAAAATCATTCACAGATAACGGCGTATTGGGAGATCCTTCTAAGGCGGATAAGGAGATCGGCGAGAGTATCCTTGAATCATTGTCCGATTGGTATGTAGAATATATTCGAAGAGAAAGATCTTGATCATATCGATTGGGGGAAAGATGTAACACGTGTGTATCTAGGCGAAAGTTTATTAAATGACCGTCCACGTAATGTTGGATTCGAAGTAGTTGTACAGGAAAAGAAAGGATGATAAAAAGAGTAAGCGAAAGCAAAGACAAAGAAGAAGTCTTGGGGCTGATGGAACCGCTGATCTCAGAGTGGTTCGACGATAAATTCGATTCACTGACCGAACCACAGGGATATGCTATACCGTTCATCCATGACAGGAAGAACGTTCTAGTTTCCTCTCCCACTGGATCTGGTAAAACATTGACTGCGTTTTTATCGATAATCAACGAGCTGTTCAAGCTCGATAAAGAAGGTGAATTGGAGGACAGGATATATTGTGTATATGTTTCTCCTTTGAAAGCTCTTGCAAACGACATACATAAGAACCTAGAAAAACCGCTGCAGGAATTACGAAATCTAGCTGAGGAGAAAGGTTTCAAGATACCGGAGATAAAGACTGCTATCAGATCGGGAGATACTCCGCAGAAAGAGAGGAGAAAGATGGTCAAAGATCCTCCCCATATATTCATCACTACACCAGAAAGCCTCGGTTTGATTTTATCATCACCAAAATTTCGTGAGAAGTTCGATGATGTTCAATATTTTATAATGGATGAGATCCATGATATATGTTCATCCAAGAGAGGGGTATTCTTATCGCTGAACACGGAGAGACTAGAAGAACATGTTAAAGGACAGATGACACGTATTGGATTGTCGGCTACCCAAGCTCCTATCGAGGAGATAGCTAAATTCCTTGGAGGCTTCGAGAACGATGAACCCAGGGAAGTGAACATAATCGAAGTAGCCGGTGAAAAGAAAAGATTGGACCTTTCAGTGATATCTCCTGTGGATGATATGACATTATTACCCTACGAAGTGGTAAACTCTCGCATGTACGATACTTTGGCGGATATGGTAGAAGAGCACAGGACGACGTTGATATTCACCAACACCAGGAGTGGAGCTGAAAATGTATCTTACAAACTGCAGGAAAGAGGTATCGGAGATATAGCTGCTCATCACGGAAGCCTCAGTAAAGAAACCAGGATAAACGTTGAAGACGATCTTAAAAACGGCGAACTGACCTCTGCGGTATCATCTACATCCTTAGAACTCGGTATAGACGTTGGTTATATCGATCTGGTCATACAGGTAGGCTCTCCTAAGTCAGTAGCAAAAGGACTTCAGAGGGTTGGCCGGGCAGGACATGCTGTGGGAAAGACCTCCAAGGGTAGGATGATCGTATTCGAAAAAGATGATCTTGTAGAGTGTTCTGTATTGACAAAACAAGCTTACGAACACGAGATAGATAGAGTAGATATCCCGACCAACAACCTGGATGTTCTATCTCAAGGGATAATCGGTATGAGTCTGGAGAAAAGGTGGGATGTAGATAAGGCTCTCGAGATGATCCGGCAGTCCTACTGTTATAGGACTCTACCAGAAGAAGATTATCTTAACGTGATAGAATACCTTAGTGGGAACAGATTTGAGAACGTATATCCGAAGATATGGTATAATTCTGAAGAGGGGGTTTTCGGGAAGAAAGGAGGGGTGCAGATGCTATATTATTTGAATATCGGGACCATCCCCTCAGATTCTAGTTACAGGGTCTATTCAGATAAAGGGGTTCCATTGGGTAAGTTGTCAGAGAAATTCGTGGAGAGGCTCTCTAGAGGTGACGTTTTCGTACTCGGAGGTCATTCCTACCAGTTCTTGGATACAAAAGGTACTCGGCTTTTCGTTAAGGACGCCTCCGGAAAGAAACCAACAGTCCCTAGTTGGACGGGAGAGATGCTTCCCCGGAGTTTTGACCTCTCGGTAGCTATCGGAAAGTTCAGGAGAGAACTGGCGGGAAATGTTGAAGATGAAGAAGTCATCGATTGGCTCATGAAAGATTACAGCATCGATAAGGGTTCCGCTCAGAGCATAGTTAGTTATGTTAAGGAACAGCTCGGTTTCATGGATGATCTACCCTCCGATGATCATCTTGTCCTAGAAGGATTCGTTGATCAAAAAGGACATCATAATATCATATTCCACGCTTGTTTCGGTAGGAGGGTGAACGATGCACTCTCCAGAGCTTTTGCTTATAAGATATCGAGAAGGTTCAACTGCACTACCAACGTATCTGTCACAGACGATAACTTCATGATATCAGTAAAGAAAAAAGTACCGCTGGATGAGGTCTCGAAGCTAGTAACATCTAAAAATATCGAACAGATATTGAAAAGAGCAGTCAGGAACACCGAGATGTTCAAACAGCGTTTCCGGCACTGTGCCAGCAGGGCGTTGATGATCTTAAGGAATTACAAAGGGAGAGATATCTCGGTTTCTAAACAAAAATACCGGTCCAGGAAGATATTAGACGTACTTCATCAGCAGAGTGATTTCCCGATAATCAAGGAAACATATAACGAGATCCTTTACCAGGTCTTAGACATGGCCAATGCAAAAGAAGTTCTTCATTGGATTGAAAGTGGTCAGATGGACGTCGAATATCTAGATTATGGGGACACTCCTTCACCCTTCGCCCATAATATCATCATGGCCGGGATATCAGATGTGATAATGATGGAGGACAAGAGCGCCCTTCTTAGACAGTTCCACCAGAAGGTACTCGAGCAGGTCATACCCGAAGAGGAGATCGAGCAGTTCAAGTTCGAGGCTGATAAGGTGGAACAACATTTCTTCGATAAGAGGCCAGAATTTAACACAAAAGAAGAGATGCTAGATGTCATCAAGGAACTTCAGCCCATCCATGTCTTTAAGGAAAGGGGTGAAAATGTATATCAGATGACTGAAAGATCCTTTGAAGAGGTCAGGATCTGGGGTAAGGAACTGCTTAACGAAGGAAAGATACAATCCGTATGGGTGGGAGAAGTAAAATATGTTTCATCGGATTATCTAGAAACGCTTCTATCCAGTCTTGATCAGGGTGAACAGCCTCATGGTGCAGGCCCTGTCTTGAACACCTTAAAGTTCGGACCTAGAACCATCCGAGAGATATATGATGATACGGACCTTAGATTGAAAGATATCAAGAATATAATGAGGGATCTTGAAAGGAAAAGACTGGTAAACCGGAGAGGGGTCAATGAAGATGATGATTACATCTATGGGTTACTTGAAAAGAGGGATGTTAAATTAGAGAAGGTCGAAGAGCTGATCATGGATCATCTTGAATACCATGTACCCCAAGGACTGGAAGAGATATCTTATGTTCTATCTTTACCTGAGGATAGAACACTGATGGCTATGAATAATCTCGTAGATAGAGGAAAAGTCATATCGGGTAAATTGGTAGTCGGAGAAGAAAAGCAGTACATGCTTAAAGAGGACTATCATTCTTTAAGGTTCCCTGGAAAAGAACAGATCAGTGAGAAGAAATTGAATAGATACCTCTCTGAGAAGAAATTTGCGCGATTGGAAGATATACGAGATTATTTCTATAAATACGGCGATGCAGGGATGCCTTTCGATGTTTATAAAAGGGTAAAAGATTTTTCACTGGACCAGTGGAACGAGATGAGGGGGAAAGGTGAGATAGTCGAAGGTAGGTTCGTAAGAAGAAGAGTACGATACGTACTTGAAGAGGACGTACCTATGTACGTAGGGGCCTACAGGAATAAGGAACTGGATGAGGATGAAAAGAAGGTTTTCGAAACCATCAAAGATGGAAGAGCTAACACGCTCAGAGAGATAAAAAGGGAAGTTGATCTCGACAATTTTAAAATCAAAGAGATAGTCAAAGAACTAGATAACAATCTGTATCTGAAAAGGGAATATACCGGCACGGAGGGGTGGTCTTCCAAAAACAGATATGTACCTGTAAGTGAAGAACCTTTACCTAGAGAGGAGGCGGTCAAAGAAGTTATCAAACGTTTCTTGAAAGGTAACGGTCCTTTATCGATCTCCGACCTAAGATACCAGACCCGGTTCCATGGTAGAGAAGTAGAATCTGTGGTATCGGAGATGATAAGAGAAGGGGAGGTTATGAAGATAAAGGTCGGTACTTCCCAGAGAGAATTATACATATTATCGGATGAACTAGATGAGATCAGGTCCATCAGTACTGAGAAGAGCAGTAAACTTAGGATCATCTCTAAGAAAGATCCTGCAGCCCGCTCTATCTGGACTGACATATATTCCAGGTACGGTGATGATTGGGTATTCCCGATAATCAAGGATGGGAAGATGGTAGGTGCCGTTGAAAAATGGAAGATGAGCGGGTGTATCGAGATCAGACATATCGATCTAGATGATGAAGAACTCTTAGAAAGAACACTTGATGCCATAGATGAGATCATGGGATTCCATAGATTGGAAGGTTATGATATCGTAAGGGTTAGACATTTTCAGAATACATCATCCGATGAATTGGATGACGATACTTTAGATATTTTCTATGGTAAAGGATATGAACTGGTCCAAGGGATGCTTGTGAAAGGTAATGTTACCAAAGAAGTTTACTCGGAAGAGGAACTAAGATCCTATGTTTTCCATAGGCAAAGATTGGATAGCAACAGATATGATGATATAGAGAGGGCTATCGAACTGATGAGAGGAGCTAGGTCCGATTTCGAGTTGAGGGCTAGGACCGATGATTTCTATTCATTGGAATGGCTGCATAAAAGGGGGAAAATATACGCCGGGAAGATGATCCCTCCCTATCATATGTACTCACTCTCGAAAGATATCGCCACATACAAGGCTGCTAAAAACGTAGAACTTGATAGTATAGATGAAACCGTTCTAGAGATAGTTTTCGACAAATCACCAGTCCCCGCTAGGACCATATATCACCGGTCTCCCTACAGTAAATCTAACACCGTCAGATCCGTAAAAAAGCTTTACGAGGGGCTCCATATATGTAAAGACCACAACGGCAGATATGTCCCGATACCGAACTTTTCCAACGGCGAATATGAAGCTAAAAAGCTGGTGATCAGATGGATCTTTGAAAATTTCGGTGTTTTCACAGCCGAGAGATTGTCCGGTTATATAGGTTCAGACATGAAGATGGGAGAGATAAGAGAGATACTTTCGGAACTCGTTGAAGAAGGAGAACTGATCA
>SL_5KL_010_SEDDRAFT_10002251_pt1 | contig 10893 bp, 10 predicted proteins | sample SodLakKL_010_SED_FD_9118 | JGI IMG/M metagenome (IMG submission 9118)
CGGCGCGTTCGCGAGCAGGGCTCGCTCCTACAAGGTCCGCGGGGCCCGCCTTGTCCGGGTGGCTCCCTGTAGGAGCGTGCCTCGCACGCGAATTGGCGTTTGCTCCGGCACCAACGGGTGGGCGCGCCTGCGGCGCGTTCGCGAGCAGGGCTCGCTCCTACAAGGCCCGCGGGGCCCGCCTTGTCCGGGTGGGCACCTGTAGGAGCGTGCCTCGCACGCGAATCGGCGTTTGCTCCGGCACCAACGGGTGGGCGCGCCTACGGCGCGTTCGCGAGCAGGGCTCGCTCCTACAGGTTCACCCACCGTTATCGCGACGACCTGTCATTGCGAGCCCCGAGGCCCTGGCGATAGACCTCATTGCGGTGAGCCACACGCACCACCAGCACCCGAAGCCGTTCATCCTCTATCGATGCAATGATTCGGTACGGACCCACGCGGTAGCGCCAGTATTCGCCCAATTCCCCGGTGAGCGACTTGCCCAGACGCCGCGGGTCGTCCAATGGCGCGATACGCTCGTTCAGGTATTTCAGAATCCGGCGTGCTGATGGCTTGTCCAATGCACGCAGGTCTTTCTCGACGCGGCGATCAAATTCAATCGTCCAACTCAAGCCGGCGCCTCATTTCATCCATGGAGACTGTCTCGCCGCTTCCTTTGCGGTGGTCTATCAGGCGCTGTTCAGCCAGGTAAATGTCTTCCAGATCGTCCAGATGCTGCACGATCGCCTCGCGGGCGTAGTAGCTCTTGCTTCGACCTGTGGCCTTGGAGAGGGCCGCCAGGCGTTCTTCCACATCCTCAGGAAGCCTTAATGCGAGCATGGGATGACCTCCAATCAATTGCTATACAAGTATAGCGAAAGCCCAGACGCCATGCGCGTGGCGATCCCCCTGTAGGAGCGTGCCATGCACGCGAATCGGCGTTTGCTCTGGCACCCACCTCACCCGCGCCTGCGGCGCGTTCGCGGGCGGGGCCCGCTCCTACAAGGTCTGGGTGGGCACCTGTAGGAGCGTGCCTTGCACGCGAATCGGCGTTTGCTCTGGCATCCACCTCACCCGCGCCTGCGGCGCGTTCGCGAGCAGGGCTCGCTCCTACAAGGTCTGGGTGGGCACCTGTAGGACCGTGCCTTGCATGCGAATCGGCGTTTGCTCTGGCACCCACCTCACCCCGCGCCTGCGGCGCGTTCGCGGGCGGGGCCCGCTCCTACAAGGTCTGGGTGGGCACCTGTAGGAGCGTGCCTTGCACGCGAATCGGCGTTTGATCCGGCACCCACCTCAGCCGCGCCTGCGGCGCGTTCGCGGGCGAGGCCCGCTCCTACAGCCAGATGGCGTCCCAGAGGGGGTATTCGCTCAACGACCGCACCAGTTCGGCTCGCAACGGGTTGGCCACCACGTATCGCGCCACGTTGCGGAGATCGTCTTCCCTGCGCAGCGCGCGATCGTGAAATCCCCGCTGCCAGATGCGGCCCGGAGCAGCGCCCTGGGCGCGCAGTCCGCGTGTGGTCAGCGATTTCACCTTCTGCACGTTCTTCGAGAGGTCCTGGTCGTCTGCCAACTGCATGAGCCAGTGGACGTGATCCGGCATCACCACGTAACACAGCGTCGTGGCCTGGTGCTCGACCCGCCGGATCGCTTGGACGAAGCAGCGGCCCTCGGCGAACGATCCGAAACGTGGGCTGCGGTCCGCGCAGACCGCGGTGATCAGGTAGATCCGCCCCGTCTCGCTGTAGCGCCCGTGGCGCAGACGGTGCCCTTGTGCCTTCCCTGGCATGGCATGTCCTCCGTTCCTTCAATCGGGTTTGCGGTTCCTGGTCGTCATTCGTGGTGGCTCATCACGGTGTAGCCGCTGTTGCGCACAAGGTCGTCGCGTATGGCGATTTCGAGGTCTTCGCGGACCATTTCGGCGACGAGTTCGTTGAAGGTGATGCGGGGCGTCCAGCCGAGTTTTTCGTGGGCCTTGGTCGCGTCGCCGAGGAGGGTTTCGACCTCCGTCGGCCGGAAATGCCGCGGATCCACGGCGATGACCGGTTTTGTAGGAGCGTGCCTCGCACGCGAATCGGCGTTCGGTGCAGTACCCACCTCCGCCGCGCCTGCGGCGCGTTCGCGAGCGAGGCTCGCTCCTACAAGGTCCGCGGCGCCCGCCTTGTCTGGGTGACCCCCTGTAGGAGCGTGCCTGCACGCGAATCGGCGTTGGATGCCGCACCCACCTCACCCGCGCCTGCGGCGCGTTCGCGTGCAGGGCACGCTCCTACAGGGTTTGCGCTGGCGTTTGGGGCCACCCCTTCCGCCGAAAACGACCTGTAGGAGCGTGCCTGCACGCGAACCGGCGCTGATTGTTGCACCCACCTCAGCCGCGCCTGCGGCGCGTTCGCGTGCAGGGCACGCTCCTACAGGGTTTGGGTGGTTCCCGGTAGGAGCGTGCCTGCACGCGAACCGGCGCTGATTGTTGCACCCACCTCAGCCGCGCCTGCGGCGCGTTCGCGAGCAGGGCTCGCTCCTACAGGGCGTTCTCGGTGAACCATTGGTAGGCGTTTTTCAGGCCTTCTTCGAGTGGGATGCGCGGCTCCCAGCCGAGCGAGCGGATCAGGCGGATGTCGAGGAGTTTCCGGGGCATGCCGTCGGGCTTGGTGCTGTCGAATGCGAGACGCCCCTGGAAGCCGGTGACGCGGGCGACGGTCTCGGCGAGTTCGCGGATGGTGCAGTCCTGGCCGGTGCCGACGTTGATGTGGCTGAGCATCGGCTTCGTCGCGGCACGGTAGGTGGCCTCCGGCAGCTCCATCACGTGCACGCAGGCCTCGGCCATGTCGTCCACGTGCAGGAATTCGCGCTTGGGGGTGCCGGTGCCCCAGATGACGACCTCGGGGGCGTTCTGCTGCACGGCCTCGTGGAAGCGGCGCAGGAGCGCGGGCACCACGTGGCTGTTCTCGGGGTGGTAGTTGTCGTGCGGGCCGTAGAGGTTGGTGGGCATCACGCTGCGGTAGTCGCGGCCGTACTGGCGATGGTAGCTCTCGCAGAGCTTGATGCCGGCGATCTTGGCAATGGCGTAGGGCTCGTTCGTGGGCTCCAGCGGGCCGGTGAGGAGCGCATCCTCGCGCATCGGCTGCGCGGCGTTGCGCGGGTAGATGCAGGAGGAACCGAGGAACAGGAGCTTCTGCACGTCGTGCCGGTGCGCGGCGTGGATGACGTTGGTCGCGACGACCAGGTTGTCGTGGATGAACTCGGCCGGATAGGTGTTGTTGGCATGGATACCGCCGACCTTGGCCGCGGCGAGGTAGACCTGCTCCGGCTGCTCTTCGGCGAAGAAGTCGCGGACTTCCGACGCGCTCAGGAGATCGAGCTCGGAGCGGGTGCGGGTGAGGATCTGCGCCGGATCGTGCCCGCGCGCGGTGAGGGCGCGGACGATGGCGGAACCCACCATGCCGCGGTGGCCGGCGACGAAGATTCTGGTCATTTTGAGGAGCGGGTGTGCAGTAGTGGGTAGTGTGGTCGTCGCGCGGCGCGGAGGCAAACCCCGCCGTCATCGCGAGGGCCGGTCATTGCGAGGCCACCGGTCGCCCCCCTGTGGGCGCGGGCCTCGCTCGCGAAAGGGTCGCAAGGGCGGCCATCGCCTCGTTCTTGACGGGCTGGGCTGGCACGTCGCTGCACCCGATCGGACACACCGGGATCGGGCGTTCAACCGACGGCACAGGCAGGCGCTCGGCGGGACAGCGGCGTGCCTACCGGCGTTATCCGCAATCGCGCGCGGAGAAGCTGATGGACTCCCGTTCGCGGCGCCAGGGGACCTGATGGCGGTTTATCACGCCGGGATCCGTCGCGCCACGGAAGCGACGGTTGCCTGCGAGAAGCCCCGGATGAATCGTGTGCGTGTTCCATCTATGATCAATGGCCCTCGCGGCAGTTGCACGACCAGGGCTGGGGCTGGAAAGGTCTCGGGTGCGCGCGCGACACGGTGCCTACAGCGGCTTTCGAGGTTGCATGGATCAACACACCGCCCCACCGAAGACAACGGGCTCGACCCAAACCGAATTCCTTCGGCAGCTGCCGCAGGCGTTCGAGGACCTGGTCGACCACTGGCACATCGTGCGAAAACGTGCCTGCCCCCTGCAGGAAATCGGGGATCTGCGAGGGCGCACGGAAAGGCTCGTGGACCAGCTCAGGGACAAGCGAGTCGGCCGCCTTCTGGACCGCGTGCGGCGTTTGGACGAGCGTCTGCACTTTCATGTCCGAACGCAGCAGCCCCTGTCGCGCATCGAGGTGGATACCATCACAACCATCATGATGGCACTGCGGCAGGCCGGTATCGAGGAAGTGCCTGCGGAGTTGCGAAGACGTGCCGGGGAGCAGGCCAGAGCGGCCTCCGATGCCGACGGCGCTCCGATAGCGTCGACTCCAGCCAGTGCGAAGCCGGTGGTTTTCCTGATCGCTCCGACCGCGACGGGCCCATCGACCCTCGCGGAGAACCTGCACGAGCACGGCTTCGACGTGCGGGTCTTCGAGGATCACGATTCCGCCTTGCAAGCGCTGCCCGATCAGCCCCCGAGTGCCTTCATCGCAAGGCGTCACCCTAGTCAGGCCGTCGCTGACATGCGCGATGTCACGAAGGTCCTGCGCGAGCAGATTCCGGTCTCGGTACCCGTTCTCTGGGTCGTGGATCGGGCGGACCCGGAGACGCGCCTGAACGTCCTCCGCGCGGGCGGGGATGGCTGCATCCAGGAGCCCGTGCCGATGGCTTCACTGGCGTGGCGACTGCGAAGACTGCTTCCCGCGGAAGCCCGGTCACCCCACCGGGTTCTGCTGGTGAACGCCGACCCGGAAGTGCGCAAGACCCGCACGGCGATGCTGCACGATAACGGTCTCGTCGTCGAAGGCCCTGGTGATCCCATGCAGGCCCTGCCCGCCGCGCTCCAGTTCGCGCCCGAGGTGATCCTGGTCGACGCATCGCTGCCCGCCATGGACGGCCTTGAGCTCGCGCATCTCTTGCGCCAGGAGGACGCGCTGCAGACGATACCCATCGTGCTGCTGGGCGAGGGGCCCGACCGGATGGAGAACCGGCACCGATTCCGGCAACTCGAGCTCGATTGCCTGCGGCACCCGTTCTCCGAGTCCGACCTGCTGGAGCGGCTCTGCCTGAGGGCTTCGCAGTACCGGACCCTCACGGCACAGGGCACGGGCCGGCCGGGAAGCCCCGGTGCCTTTCTTGGACGCTCCCGGTTCGAGGAGGTGCTGGAGCATGCCCGCAGTACCCCGGGAACCGACGGGTTCCAGGCCGTGCTGTTCCTTGAAATCGATCGCTATGGTCAGCTTTCCCGCTCGCATGACTCGAGCATCCTCGGCGCACTCCCTGCGCGCATCGAATCGGCGCTGCGTCCCTACCTCCAGTCGGAAGACGTGCCCGCCCGCTACGACGATACGGCTTACGCGGTCCTGATCCACCGGGAGGAACCGGACCAACTGGAAGCGCTCGAGCAATCCCTGAGGCAGGCTGCCGCGGAAGTCCCGCGCGAGGACCTGCGGCTGAGCGATGTCCGCCTGCGGCTCGGCATGACCCGGGTAGGACCGGACGGCGATGCCCGGGCCGCCCTGTGTGAGGCGGCGACGCGCTGCAGGGCAATGGCCAAAGCGGACCCGGCTGCAGAAAACGGCATCGAGGACGCATCCGGGTTCGGGAGCACCGCAGTCCGCACGCCGACTCTGGATGCCGCCGGGCGCAGGGACTGGAGCCGCTGGATCCGGGACGCGATTCTCGGCAAGAAGCTGTTCCTGGTGTTTCAGCCCATGTTCCCCGTGAACGGGAATGACGCGACACAGCGCTATGAAGTGCTGCTGCGCATCCGGGACGAAAACGGGGGCGTGAGTCTCCCGTCGGAAACCCTGACCATGGCCGAACAACTGGGAATGGGTGCCCTGCTCGACCGCTGGGTGATCGATACCGCTGTGGAAAGGCTCTCGACACACCGAAGCACCTCCCCCAACACGACCTTTTTCCTGAAGGTGACCGGCGACACGATCCAGGACGACCACTTCCTCGGTTGGCTCGGGGAAACGGTGCACCGCCGTGCCCTTGACCCCGGTTCCGTGGTGGTGCAGGTCCGGGAAGCCGATGCGGTTTTACAACGCCAGCGGACTCAGGAGATGGTCCGGGGACTGCGCGAACAGGGCATTGCCGTGGGCCTGGAACACTTTGGTCTCCGGACGACATCGTTCGAACTGCTCAAGTCGCTCGACATGGATTTCGTGAAGCTGGATCGCGCCCTCATTCAGGGCCTTGCCGATGGGTCGAACAACGCCCCTGCGATCCTGCAGCTCCTCCAACAGACCCGGGAGGGCGGCGTCACGGTCATCGCTCCCTACGTCGAAAACGCCGACAGCCTCGCAAGGCTCTGGAACGAGCGGATCGACCTGTTGCAAGGGCATTTCCTCCATGGACCGGACCTCGATCTGGCGTACGATCCGGTGCTCTGAGGTCGGGAAGTGGGGGGTCGGACCAAGCCAAGCCATTGAAATAGCGATAAAAGCCTTCCAGGAAGCCGGCGTTTTTAGCCTTATTGGCCTGTTTTTGCCCCCGGAATGGCCACGCTAACGGTCATGGCACTGTGCCACTCCTGACGACGCAAGCCCGCTTGCCGGGGAGGGCCGGGATGGGGGGTACAGCGCTGGCCGCGGCCCTCACACTCCCGGCCCGTTGTTCCGGCCATCCTGCCCTCCGCCCTTCGGGTCCGCCTACGACGGTTCGGAATCCGCCCCCGGCGGATTTGCCCGCAAGCGGGAGCGGGGAGAAATGCGCGACTTCCGCGCTAAGAAAACGCTGATGAATCCATCATCACGAGGAGCGAAGCCTTTAGCCGCGAGCGCAGCGCGGCGGGAGGGGGCGATCCATGGCGCAGGAATGAGGAAAATAAATCTGTCCCCTTTCCTGTTTTCCTGCTTTCCTTGGAGGTCAGGCAGTGGCCGGCTGCACGGCAAAGCGTAGACCCATCACCGCGCCATCGCGGAATACCACGGTTGCTTCGCGCAAGCCTTCATCCGGAAGGTCGAGCCGCACGGGTGTCCCTGGAACGGGTGCCGGCTCCCACAACGTCACCCGCACTCCGCCAAGGGAAAGATCAAGCAACTGGCAAGGCGACCGGCGCTCGTTCACCCAGATCTCACTGATGGCGTCAACGTCCCTGCGGGCAAAGCGACGGCGATCCCGGCCGCTCGAAGCCGTATCAGGCGGCGTGACGCTGGCCGCGCTCTGCAGCCAAGTCTGGGCCACGTCACGGTGATGCGCGAACGCCGATCTCGCGAAGATCTCGGCCTGGGCCCGGTTCTCAACCGCCGGGAACCCCAGCCGCTCGATCACCGCGGCCACAAACCGCGGCGCGACGGCTTCATAATCGGAGGCGGTTTCGAGGTCCGCGAGCAACTGTGCGTCGATTTGCTTCAGAATCTTGAGGCGACCTTCCCAACTGGCCACCGCAATCGCGGAGAACCAGAAATTGGCCAGGTCCTCCGCTAGTTCATCCGGGTTCAGCATAGGTCAGGGTTGGGATTGGGCCAGTGTGCAGAGCGATGGGAAAAAGCACGGCGTGGTCCGCAACGGTGTAACCTCCACCGTCCTGCGCGGTATCCACCGAGCCGACTGTATCGGCGGCCAGTGCCGCTGTCGTACTCAAAGGGATGATGACCCCGAGACCACCGCTTTTGCCACGGCACTGGATCTCCCGTGTCTCACTCATAACCCGGGCCTTTGGTCGGATTCCCCTGACGGGAGTACAAATGGACGCAGCGCGGACGTCAATCCACCCAATGGGATTATCGCCGTTGGCCGGATGATCTATCCAACCGAACCCGCCAAGAAAGCTTCCCAGAATCGGGCAGCTTAAGGGGCAAAAAACGACTCTGATGCGAATCGCACGTATCGTTGGTTCCCATGCAACACGGCGGAAACGGGGGTCGGACCAAGCCAAGCCATTGAAATAGCGATAAAAGGACTCCGAAAAGCGGACGTTTTCCGCCTTATTCGCCTGTTTTTGGCCCCGGAATGGCCCCGCTAACGGTCAAGGCACCGGCCAACGCCCGCCGCTGAAGGCCCCTTCCCAGCTTGCGGCGGAGGGCTGGGGTGGTGGTGCGGCGTCGCCTTCACTCCCGGCCCTCGCCCCCAACCCGTTACCCCAGGCATCCTGCCCCCCCTTCACGCCCGCCCAAGCCATTTCGAAATCCGCCCCCGGCAGATTTGTCCGCGAGCGGGAGAAGGGAGAAATGCCCGACTTCCACGCCAGGTAAACGCTGATTAATCCGTCATCACCAAGAGCGAAGCCTTTAGCCGCGAGCGCAGCGTGGGGGGCGTGGCGATTCATGGCGCAGGAACCAGGAAAATGAACAGAAAAATAAATCTGTCCCCTTTTACCTCAGCGCCCGTCAAACCGCTTCGGTGAGTTGGCGGCGATATTCCGATGGCGCTTGCCCGAACCAGCGCTTGCAGGCGCGGGTGAAGTTGGCCTGTTCGGAAAAACCCAGCAGATAGGCGATTTCGTTGATGCTGAGCTGGCTTTCCCGCAGGTAACTCTTCGCCAGTTCCCGCCGGGTGGTCTGCAGGATGTCGCCGAAGCTTTTTCCTTCTTCCGCCAGCCGCCGTTGCAGGGTGCGGTTGCTCAGGCCGAGGGTCCGAGCGATGTCATCCTCGGTAACTCGACCTGACGGCAGGGCCTCGGCGATGCGGCTCTGCACCTGCAGGCCCACGGAATCCTGCTCCAACTGGCTCAGGTGTTTCACCACGATCTGCTCGTTGAGGCGCGACAGCTCCGGATTGGCGCTGCGCAGGGGCTTTTCCATATCGGCCCGTGCCAGCACCAGTTCCAGCGCCTGATCGCCGAACCTCAGCGGCGCGCGCAGATTGGTTTCCAGGTGCAGCACACTGGCCCCTGGCGCGATGGGCAGGACGATTTCCAGTGGGCTGAAGCCCTCCCCGGCCAGCAGGCGGCACATCTTGACGATGGCGACGGTGATGGCCTCGATGGCGGTGGGGTCGGGGTCACCCGCTGGCGGGCGCGGAGTGACGCGGTAGCGATACTCCATGCCAGACAGGGTCAGTTCACCCTGATACTGGTCAGAAACAAGGCGGCCGTAGCGAGCCAGCCGGTGGAAGCCTTCTGCCAACGTGGAGCTGGCCAGCCAGGCATAGCCCAGCGCATGGAAGGTGGTGGGATTCCAGCGCATGCCGACGACTACCCCCAGGGCGGGGTCGTTGGTCACCTCGCGGGTGGCAACCCACATGCGGCGCAGGATTTCCACCGGGAAGCGGGCGTTGGGATCCATCAGGTGGGTGGGATCAAGCCCGGCCTGCCGGAACAGGGCATCCGCATCGAGGCCGCGCTGGTCCAGTTCCTCCCAGACCAGCAGAGCCCAGGAACTCAGGGTGGTAAAGGCCATGAAACCGGCATCCGAAGGCGCTATGGAGCCAAGGATAAGCGCTTGGCGGCCAATGACAAACTGCTGACAACAGGATGGCGCTCCAGGCCCAGTGCGGTGTGCGCCCCTTCGTAAGCTGAACCTGTCAACTGCAACGACAGGCGAAGAACCATGATCAGCAGGTATTTCCAGCACACCCTGGCCGTCAACCTGACCTTCGTCGGCCGTGGCCTGCACAGCGGCCTGCCAGTGCGAATGACGTTGCAACCGGCCGCCCCGGATAACGGCATCATCTTCATCCGCCGCGACGTGCCTTTGTTCCAGTCCGAGATTGCCGCCCGCTGGTACAATGTCACCGACACCCGGCTGAGCACCACCATTTCCAACCGCTTCGGCGCGAAGGTGTCCACAATCGAGCACCTGATGGCGGCCCTGTATGTGTGCGGCATCGACAACGCCCGCATCGTGCTGGATGGCCCCGAAGTGCCCATCATGGACGGCAGCGCGGAACCCTTCGTGCGCATGATCCAGCAGGCCGGCACCCTCCAGCAGAACACCGAGCGCCGTGCCATCGTGATCCGCCATCAGGTGCAGGTGGAAGAACACGGCAAGTCCGCCAGCTTCCTGCCGGCGCCGGTACCCCGGATCGACATGACCATCGACTTCGACAACGCGGCCATCGGCCACCAGGAGCTGTCGGTGCCCCTGGATCGCGATCTGCTGGCTTTCGATGTAAGCGCTGCGCGCACCTTTGGCTTCCAGGAACAGATCGACACCCTGCGCAAGCTGGGCCTGGCCAAGGGCGGCTCGCTGCAGAACGCAGTGCTGATCGGCGACAAGGGCGTGATCAACCAGGAAGGCCTGCGCTTTGAAGACGAGTTCGTGCGCCACAAGGTGCTGGATGCGGTGGGCGATCTGTCCCTGGCCGGCATGATCATCATCGGCCGCTTTATGGGCATGTGCAGCGGCCACGACCTCAACAACCAGGTGCTGCGCCAGTTGCTGGCCCAGGAAGATGCCTGGTTCCTCACCACACTGAGCGGAGCGGAGGAATACTGGGCCTGGACACAGGGTGCCCTGCAGAACCGGGAAAACCGCAATGACCAGGCCGCGATTTGAGGCGGACACCATGTCCCTGCCACAAACCGGAAAACCGGGGTCGGACCAAGCCAAGCCATTGAAATAGCAATAAAAGGCCTCCGAAAAGTCGCCGTTTTTTCGCCTTATTGGCCTGTTTTTGGCCCCGGAATGGCCCCGCTAACGGTCGTGGCACTGCGCCACTCCCGACGATGAAAGCCCCCCACGCTTGCGGCGGAGGGCTGGGGTGGGGCGTGGCGCTGGCACTCACCCCGGCCGTCACGTCCAGCCCCGTTACTCCGGGCATCCGGTCGTTCGCCCTTCGGGCCCGCCTGCAGCGGTTGGAAAGCCGCTGCCGGCAGCTTTGTCCGCTTGCGGGAGAGGGGAGGGTTCGGGTTATCGCGGCTGGAAGCCGCTCCTACGAGGGTGGGG
>SL_5KL_010_SEDDRAFT_10002254_pt1 | contig 10879 bp, 5 predicted proteins | sample SodLakKL_010_SED_FD_9118 | JGI IMG/M metagenome (IMG submission 9118)
GACGGCGGGGATCCTCTTTGTCGCCCTGGCGGGGTGGCGGAGGGAGAATCCCGGCAAGCGGATTCCCCTCATGGCCTACATCTCGGTGGCTACCTACGGGATGTGGGTACTGGCGTCGCTGGGAATCGCCGTTTCGGTAGTGGGCATCCTCCTACCCTGGTCACTGGGCCTGGTGGCCACGGTGGACCCCCTCCTGACCCGGACCCTCTTCTGGTTCAGCGGCCACCCCATCGTGTACTTCTGGCTCCTGCCGGCCTACGTGTCCTGGTACGTGATGGTCCCCCGGCATGCCGGAGGCAAGCTCTTCAGCGACCCCCTAACGCGGGTCGTGTTCATCATGTTCCTCCTCCTCTCCATCCCCACCGGCTTTCACCATCAGTACACGGATCCGGGGATCAGTGGTGGGATGAAGGCCATCCACGCCGGTCTGACCTTCGGCGTCTTCTTCCCTTCTCTGGTCACGGCCTTCTCGGTCATGTACGCCCTGGAGATCGGAGGGCGTCGCCGGGGCGGCTCCGGCCTCGTGAACTGGTTCGCTCGGCTGGACTGGAAGAACCCGGCGCTGGTGGCACAGCTACTGGCCATGCTCAGCTTCACCCTGGGCGGAGCCACCGGTCTCATCAACGCCTCCTACAATCTGAACCAGGCCATCCACAACACGGCCTGGGTGCCGGGTCACTTCCACATGACGGTGGGCTCGGCGGTCACCATGTCCTTCTTCGGTATCGCGTACTGGCTGATTCCGTATCTGACCCGAAGGGAGCTGGTGGGGAAGGGGATGGCGCTGCTGTCATCGTGGGTGTACTTCATCGGGGTCCTGGTGATGGCCAGGGGGCTCATCTCCGGTGGTCTCGATGGAATGCCGCGGCGCACGCTCATCATGGAAGCTCCGTACTCCAAGGAAGGATGGGAGCTGGCGGGCCTCCTCACCGGGCTGGGCGGGACCCTCATGTTCATCGGCGGGGTTCTCTTCTTCGCCGTGTTGGCGGGAACGGTGCTCTTTGGAAAGAAGACGGAAGGGGAGCCGGACATCCCCTTCACCGTCACGCATGAGGCGCCGGCGGAGACTGGCTGGGAGGTGAAGCTGGACCGGTTCCGCTACTGGATCATCGCGGCGGTGGTCCTGGTCCTCATCGCCTACGGACCCTTCTTCGCATCGTACCTGCCGGGGGCCTTCACTTCGCCGCCTTATCGGTTCTTCTGATCCTCGGTTTCCGCTCCTCGTCGGAGTGGGAAACCATCCGGGGTCCCGGATCGTATTAGAAGGCCGGGGGGTGGAGTTTCCACCCCCCGGATTCCTTCAAGCAGTGAGGTGAGATGGCAGGGGAGCCCATCGGGGGGCGACGGGGCGACGGTACAGAGCCCCACCCCGGGAACGCCCTCCAGGAGCGCCCTGACCTTGGGGAGCGCCGGAAGGGGGAGAGGCGGGTCTGGTTCCGAGCCGGGGCTGCCTCTCTGATCCTGCATGTCCTGGCGGTGCTCCTCTGGCCCTCGGGCGGGTTGCCCGATTCACCCTTCTCAGCCGCAGGAGCCAGGGAGCAGGACGAAGATCCGGCGGAGGGGATCATGCGGGCGGTGGCGCTCAGCGCGGCGCCCGCCGATCCCATCCAGCCGCCGCCGGTCCCCACCTTCGAGCTCGATGTGCCCGAGCCCCCGGAGACCGAGCCGGATGCAACGCCGGAGATCGCCTTGGAGGAACCGGAGGTCCCGGACCCGGCCGGCGGCGCCACCGTGGGTTCAGACGATGACGACGAGCCCACCGGACTCCCAGGCGCGACCGGAGCCGGCGATGCGGGGACTGGAGACGAGGGGCTGACCCGCCTTATTCCACCCACCCCCCGTGGCATGATCATCCCGCCGACGAACCGGAGTCTTCGGGGCACGCAGGTGGAGGTCTGGGTCTTCGTGGATGAGGCGGGACGGGTGGTTCCCGACTCCACCCGACTCGAGCCGCCTACCTCGGACCGACGCTTCAACGAGCAACTCATTCGGGAGGCCGCCCAGTGGCTCTTCCAACCCGCCAGGCGTGGCAGCGACACCGTGGCCTCCTGGTTCCCCTATACCATCAGCATGTAGACCGGGCAATACCGAAGCGATGATCTCGGTTTCCAATCTAGCCATGGGGTTCGGTGGCCGCAGCCTATTCTCCGGAGCGTCCTTCCAGTTGAATCCGGGAGAGCGGTACGGCCTTGTGGGCGCCAACGGTTCCGGCAAGACGACGCTCCTGAAAATCCTGGCCGGCGAGATGGCCCCATCGGAGGGGGCAGTCTCCATCCCTTCCCGACTTCGGGTGGGAACCCTGCGTCAGGATCACTTCACCTTCCAGGAGGAGTCGATTCTGGATGTGGCACTCATGGGGAACCAGGAGCTCTGGGAGGCATTGGTGGAGCGTGAGCGGATCCTGGCCCGTGCCGAGGAGAGCTTCGACGCCGAGGCCTACGCTCGGGTGGAAGAGGTGGTGCAGCTCCACGATGGCTACACTGCCGAGGCACGGGCCTCCACCATCCTGGAAGGGCTCGGGATCCCGTCCGAGGTGCATCGGAACCCCATCTCCACCCTCTCAGGCGGCTTCAAGCTCAGGGTTCTCCTGGCGCAGGTTCTGGCCGGCAATCCGGACGTGCTGCTTCTGGACGAGCCCACCAACCATCTGGACATCCTCTCCATCCGCTGGCTCGAGGAGTTCCTGGGTCAGGTCCGGGGCCCTTTGGTGGTCATCTCCCACGACCACCAGTTCCTGGACAATGTGGCTACCCACATCCTGGACGTGGACTACGAGACCGTACAGCTCTACCCCGGCGGGTATTCGGACTTCGTCACGGCGAAATCCGAGGAGCGAGAGCGTCGCCGGAAGGAGATCGCCGGGCGGGAGAAGGAGATCGCCCACCACCAGCGCTTCGTGGACCGGTTCCGGGCCAAGGCCAGCAAGGCCCGACAGGCTCAGAGTAAGCTCAAGCTCATCGAGAAGCGATCCGAGGCGCTGGAAGACCTTCCGGAGAGCTCCCGCCGCTATCCCAACTTCCGGTTCGAATCGCAACGTCCCAGTGGGAAGGACGTCCTGAAGGTACGAGGAATCCGTAAGTCCTTCGGCGATCGGGAGGTGCTCCCCGGGGTGGATCTGGAGGTGGCCCGGGGCGATCGCCTGGCCATCCTGGGACCCAACGGGATCGGCAAGTCGACGCTCCTCAAGATCCTGGTGGGGGACCTGGATCCGGATGACGGCGAGGTGGAGTGGGGCTATGAGACCCACCCCGGCTACTTCTCCCAGAACATCAGGGAGCGGTTCGGGGAGCCGGACCAGACCGCCGAGGACTGGATCTGGCGACACTGCCCCGGTCGGGATCGGGGGTTCGTCCGGGGACACATGGCCCTCATGCTCTTCTCCGGGGATGACGCTCTCCGCAAGGTCGGGACCCTGTCAGGGGGAGAGGCGGCGCGCCTGGTCTTCAGTCGACTGGCGCTGGATCGGCCCAACGTCCTGGTGCTGGATGAGCCCACCAACCATCTGGACATGGAGGCCATCGAAGCCCTGGTGGAGGGGCTGGACAGCTTTGAGGGCACGCTCCTCTTCGTCTCCCACGATCGGTGGTTCGTGGAACAGCTGGCGACCCGGATCCTGGAGATCACCCCTGAGGGTTTCAGGGACTATCGTGGGCGCTACCAGGAGTATGTGGAGCGGCGGGGCCATGACCACCTGGACGCCGATAAGGTGGTGCTGAAGGAGCGACGGGACGAAGCTGACCGGAGGCGAAGTGGATCCAATGGGAAGGGTGCCCCGGACGCTCGGCGCCGCGGGCGGGATGCCGCCGCCCGGGTCAGCCGCCTACGGGATCGGTCCCGGACCGTGACGGCACGCATCGAGAAGGCGGAGGAGCGTCTCGGTGAGATCGACGGGGCCTTTGCGGATCCCGGCTACTTCCAGACTGCCGACCCGGAAGAGGTCCGGGTGCTGGAGGCAGAACGGGAGCGAATCTCCCGGGAGGTAGACGAGCTTATGGAAGAGTGGGAAGAGGTGGAACGCGCACTGGAGGAGGCCAGATGATCGTGCTTTGGACGGCCCTGACACTGGGCCTTGCCGGTGTGACGGCGGAGGCGGTGGCCTCGCCTACTGTCCACTCCTCTCCCTCACCGGTGGTTGAGGGCTGGGCCTTGGCGAATGCCGCGCCGGATACCCTGCGTTTGCCCGCGGGATGGCCCGAGGCGTTCCCTCTCCTACCGGCGGGTGGGCGCCTCGCCGGTGTCACGGAAGTGCCCCGGGAGTTCCTCTCAGGGAGGATCGAGGGGCCCTACCACATTGTCACAGTGGCCCTGGACATGGACGCAGGCGAGGCCCACCGAGCCTATCGGAACGCCCTGGCAGAGGCCGGGTGGGAGATCGATGAGGCTCTCACCAACGACGGCTCCCGTCCCGGGACTCCCACCGTGGCCTTCGCGGGCCACGGTCACCTGGGCGACGTGCGGTTCGAAGTGGTGGCAGGCTTCACCCTGGCTACCATCCACCTGCGGACGGTACCGGAGCAGGCTCCCTAGAGCTCGGCGATCCGCCTGAGGAACTCCCGGACCTCCACCGTGTCCTGGAGTTGATATCCGGCGTGGGTGGGGCGGGGGACGTCGGTCACCACCACTCCGAGCCCCTGTTCTCCCAGGATCCGGAAGGCGTCTTCGTCGGTGGTGTCGTCCCCCACGTACAGGGGCATCACCTCGTCACCATCCAGCCCCAGCGCTTCCCGGAGCCAGAGGATCGCCTTCCCCTTGTCCCAATCCAGGTCTGGACGGATCTCGAAGACCTTCTTGCCATCAGCGACCCGAAGCTCCGGGTGGTTGGCCACCGCCGCGGTGACGGCCTCCTCTACCCGGCCCACCTCGTCCTCTGCCACCATCCGGTAGTGGACCGCCACGGTGAAGCGCTTCGGCTCCACCACCGTTCCCTCTACATCCGCCAGTTCGCCCTCCAGATGGTCGGTGAGTTCCTCGATCAGGGGGAGGACCTCGGCGGCAACCTCATGCCGGATGGGCTCGGAGCCGTCATCCTCACCCGTGGAGGCGGCTTCGATGTCGTAGCCATGACTCCCGGCGTAGTTCAGGCCATCCACACCGACGAGCCGAGCCACATCGTCCCGACCGCGACCGCTCACCACCGTCGTGGGGTAGCGAGTGGCCAGCGTCCGCACGACCTCCTGGGTCTCCGGGGGGATCACGGCCTGGTCCGGTCGGGATACAATGGGGGTGAGGGTCCCGTCATAGTCCAGGAAGATCGCCGGCTGAAAGGTGCGGAAACGCTCGGCCAGGGCAGGCCAGTGCTCCAGCGCCGAGGGGCGGCGTTCGCTGGCTTCCGAGAACCACCGATCCAGCAGGTCGAGGGTCAGGTCGCCCATGCCCGCACGGGTGACAGCAAGGTGCGCCCCGGCATCCCGGAGGGCGATACGGTGCTCGTCGCTCTCGGCGACGCCCACCACCAGTCCGAATTCACCCCGGCGTCCAGCCTCCACGCCTGAGCCGGCATCCTCGAAGACGATGCTCTGTGCCGGCCCTGAATCGACCCTCCTGGCCGCTTCCACGAACATGTCGGGGTCCGGCTTGCCGGAGAGGCCCAGTTCCCGGAGTGTCTCCCCATCCACCCGGGCCTCGAAGAGGTCCAGGACCCCGGCTCGCTCCAGGATCCTCCGGCAGTTCCGGCTCGATGAAGCCACCGCGACCCGTAGCCCGGCGTTCTTCAGATTTCGGATCAGGGCCAGGGTCCCCTCGATGATCTCGGCCCCTTCCCGGTCCAGGATCTCGTTGAACAGCCGGTCCTTTCCGTTGGCCAGTCCGCAGACGGTCTCTATTCCCGGCTCATCCTCCGGCGTTCCGAAGGGGAGTTCGATGCCCCGATGCTGGAGGAAGGCATCCAGTCCCTGGTAGCGGGGCTTTCCGTCCACATGGTTGCGGTAGTCGTCCGGGAGTCGGAAAGGAGCCAATTCGGCCCCCGGGTCGGGGGAGCGTTCACGCAACTCCTCCAGATAGCTGTCGATGAGTTGCTTCCACGCCTCTGCGTGGACGCGGGCGGTGTCGGTGATGACTCCGTCCATGTCAAAGATGGCGGCTTGGAATTGGAACTCTCGGCTCATGGATCTCCCGGAAGCAGGTGGTGGATTGGAAAGGGTGGAGGTGGTGAGGCCGGTGGTCCGGCTCACTCAGTACAACTTCCAGAGCCGCGCAGGTCAACCCGCCACGTCGGAGGAGCGGCGGCGCGGGGCTGCCTCCAGGACCTCCGGGTCCAGTGCCGGAAGGGCGACCCCAAGGGCGCTGCCCAGGGCATCCCACTCCTTCAGCCACCAGCGGGCGTCCCCTTCCCCCTCCTGGGCTCGCCCCATCCGGTACGGGTACTCATCTTCCAGGAGTCGGAAGTAGACGTTCTGGGCCCTCCAGAGGTCGGTGGCGAAAGGCAGGGAGCGGATGAAGTCCAGGACGCGCCGTGTCCGGATCATCTGTTCCGCATCATCCGGCGCCTCGGCCAACTTCACAAGGAGGCGCTCCACTGCGGCACCGGCGGCAAGCCCCAGGACTTCCCGATCCACCCGGAGACCGGTGAGCTTCGCCTCATGGAAGAGACTCTCCAGGCGGACGGGATCGGGCTCATCCTCATTCAGTGCCCGTTCGAGCCGGGTATTGAGCACGAACTCCCCGGCGGCCCGGAATGGACGAGGCTGGGGGATGCTCAGGTCCGCCAGGAATCTCATGAGGGGCATGCGACTCTCATACAGCGAGCCGAGGGTCTGCTCCGCATCCCCGAGGGACGTTTCGAGGATCCGGTGGACCACACGCTCCTGCTCGTCCCGGAACAGGGAGTTGAGGGAGTAGGTGGAGGCGCTGAAGTCCCGGTCCAGGAACCGAATGATGTCCAGCGTGGAGCCTTTCTCGAAGGCGTCCACCAGGTCGGCGACCCGGTCCCTGTGGCCCGGCATGCTCCCCAGAGGTCGCACCCCCCCCACCAGGTGGTGATCGCCCATGTGGAGCACGCCGTAGCTGAACCGTTCCGTTGAGCGAGTGATCACGGAGGTCACCCGAAGTCGCCCCAGCTCAAAGCGAATCCCTCCCGCCGTCAGGCGCTGGTGTTCGTCCACCCTCACCGAGTAGCAGTAGATCCGGTGCTCGGTGCCCACCCCGTTATCGCCGTTCCTGAAGATGGACGAGACCGCGTGGTGGGCTCCCACCCGGTCAAGCCCCATCCGCTCCGGTGCGATCCGCGTGCGGTAGAGGTCCGCTCCGGACCCCAGGCCGGTGACGCTGCTCCGGGCTCGGGCCAGGAGCCCCAGGAATTCCTCCTCCACATCCTCGGTGAAGAGGACGTCGTAGAGTTGGATGGCCCGGGCAGCATACCGGAGTACCTGGAGCGTCTCAATGCGCCCCAGATCGTCGAAGAACCAGCCGCAACTGGTATACATGAGCATGGCGTTGCGCTGGAGCTCCAGGAGCTTAAGCGCCCGGACGGTCTCCCCTTGATCCAGGGGGCGCCCGGCCTCACGCTCCAGGAACCCGGCCACATTTCCATGATCCCGATCCAGGACCACATCGATGTAGCGGTCCCTCGCCCCCCAAGGGTCGTTCAGAAGACCCTTGCACGCCTGTTCATAGGCGGGATTCAGGCGGTCCCTCAGTTGGTCCAGGGCCTCCCGGAGGGGCTTCCGCCAGCTCTGTCGCCACTCGGCATTGCTCCCGTCGCTGCACCCGCAGTCGGAGCGCCAGCGCTCGACCCCGTGGACGCAGCTCCACGACGAGTCTTCCAGGATCCTGGCCTCCCAGGTCGGGGGCTGCCGTTCCAGATATTCGGCGTAGTTGGTCAGCCGAACATTCCGGCTGTCTTCAATGATCTTGAGGGCGTAGGAAAGCGCCATCTCGCCGTGTCGATGGTGGTGCCCGTAGGTCTCACCGTCGGTGGCGATATGGTTCAGGGATCCGGGACCCCGGGCGCTGCCACCAGCATCCATGAGGCGACGCGCCAGGGTGTGCCCGTCGCTCAGAAGCCGCTCAAAGGCCACCGCCCGGGAGAGCCCCCCATCGTAGAAGAAGACCGCAATGCTTCGCCCTGACGGCAGCGGTACCCGGTATGCCCGGGACGGATCGACGCGCTCACCCCGCACATCGATCCAACCGTCGTGGTCCGGAGGCCGGACCGCCTCTGCCTGCCGCGGGGCCAGGATGGTGAAGCGGATTCCCGCCTCGGCCATGAGCTCCAGCGACTCCACATCCACTGCGGTCTCAGGGAGCCACATACCCTGCGGAAAGCGGCGGAAGCGGTTCTCGAAGTCCCGGATCCCCCAGAGGATCTGGGTCTGCTTGTCACGGCGGTTCGCCAGCGGGAGGATGATGTGGTTGTAGGCCTGGGCAATGGCCGATCCATGTCCGCTGAAGTGTTCGGCGCTCCTGCGATCCGCCTCCAGGATCGCCTGATAGGTATCCGGCGCCGCCTTCTCCATCCACTGCAGGAGGGTGGGGCCGAAGTTGAAGCTGATCCGGGCGTAGTTGTTGACGATGCGGGAAATCAGACCCCGCTCGTTGAGGATCCGGGAGAAGGCGTTGGGGGCATAGGACTCCTTGTCTATCCGCTCATTCCAGTCATGGTAGGGGTGCGCCGATTCCTGGCGGAGGATCTCCTCGAGCCAGGGGTTCTCTCGGGGCGGCTGATAGAAGTGACCGTGGATGCAGACGTAGCGTTCGCTCACGATTCCCGACTCATTGCTCGTTCCAGGGGAGTTCCCAGTCCGGGGAGGTAGCCCCGGATCAGCCCTTTGTCCTCAGCACCAACATGGAGAGGGGGGGCAGCGTCAGGACCACCGAGTGATCCTGGGCATGAAAGGGGATGGGCACGGCATCCACTCCCCCCAGGTTCCCCCACCCACCGCCACCGTAGGCCGCGGCGTCGGTATTCAGCACCTCGGCCCACCGCCCCCCCTTCGGCACCCCGATCCGGTGATTCTGCCGGGGAACCGGAGTGAAGTTGAAGACGGCCAGGACCGGAGGCGCATCCCCGCTCGGCTCCTTTCGGAGGAAAGCCAGGACACTCTGGTCCCGATCGCTGGCATCGATCCATTGGAAACCGTCCGGTTCGAAGTCCGAGCTGTGGAGAGAAGGCTCTCCACGGTACAACCGATTCAGGTCCCGGACCAGACGCTGGAGGCCCCGGTGGCCAGGATCGTCCAGCAGGTGCCAGTCCAACCCGCTCTCATGATTCCACTCCTTCCACTGACCGATCTCACCGCCCATGAAGAGTAGCTTCTTCCCGGGCTGCAGGTACTGCCACCCCAGGAGCAGCCGCAGGTTGGCCCGCTTCTCCCAGTCGTTGCCAGGCATCCGACCCAGGAGAGACCCCTTCCCATGGACCACTTCGTCGTGCGAGAGGGGGAGCATGAAGTTCTCGTTGAAGGCGTAGATCCCCCGGAAGGTCAGCTCCTCATGATGGTGTCGGCGGTGAATCGGATCTCTGGAGATGTACTGGAGGGAATCGTGCATCCACCCCATGTCCCACTTCATCCCGAATCCCAGGCCTCCCACGTAGGTGGGGCGGGAGACCATGGGCCAGGCGGTGGATTCCTCGGCAATGGTGTGGACGTCGGGATAGGCGGCGTAGATCTCGGTGTTCAGTCGGCGAAGGAAGTCGATGGCCTCCAGATTCTCCCTTCCTCCGAACCGATTCGGGATCCACTCCCCTTCCTTGCGGGAGTAGTCCAGGTAGAGCATGGAAGCCACTGCATCCACCCGGATTCCATCCACATGGTAGTGCTCAAGCCAGAAGAGGGCGCTGCTGAGGAGGAAGGAACGAACCTCGTTCCGACCGTAGTTGAAGATGGCGCTCTCCCAATCCGGGTGGAAACCCTGACGCGGGTCCGAGTGCTCGAAGAGGTGGGTCCCATCGAAGAAGGCCAGGCCGTGCTCATCGGTGGGGAAGTGGGAGGGCACCCAGTCCAGGATCACGCCCACTCCCGCCTGGTGGAGGGTGTCGATGAGGAACATGAGGTCCTGGGGTGACCCCTGGCGGCTGGATGGAGCAAAGTATCCGGTGGTCTGGTACCCCCACGAGCCGTAGAACGGGTGTTCCATGATGGGGAGGAGCTCAACGTGGGTGAATCCCATCTCCTTCACGTACTCCGCCAGCTCCACCGCCAACTCCCGGTAGCTACGGAAACGACGGGGGTCCGAGGGGTCTCTCCGCCACGAGGCCAGGTGAACCTCGTAGACGGAGACGGGTGCCTGGGCTCCGGCTTCCCGGCCGCGACGCGCCATCCAGTCCTCATCACCCCAATCGTAGTGCAGGTCCCAGACCACGGATGCGGTGGCGGGCGGGGTCTCGTGGCGGAATCCGTAGGGATCCGCCTTCTGGACGGTGTAGCCTCCCACCGTGGAGCGGATGTGGTACTTGTAGACGCTGCCCCGCCCGGCCTCCGGGATGAAGCCCTCCCAGATCCCGGAGCTGCCCCGGGGCTCAAGGGGGTGGTGGCCGGCAGTCCAGTCATTGAAGTCGCCCACCACCGAGACACTCTCGGCATTGGGGGCCCAGACGGCGAAGTTCACGCCAGGGCGGTCGGGGTCCTTGGAGAGCTGGGCACCGAGCTTTCGATGAAGCTGGAGATGGGAGCCCTCGTTGAAGAGGTAAAGGTCCTCTTCCGTGAGCATGGACGCTCTGACGTCGGCCTTGACGCCCGGCCGTGCGGGGGGGGTGGGCTCTGTCACGTCTGGACTCCTTTCTTCTGGGACAACGGGTTCCGAAGGGGTGGTGCCGGGGCGGGGCAGTCCCGTGGGGGACGGGGCCAATCGGCGGGCCCTGTCGAGGGCTCGAAGCGACGATTCCACGGAGGCCGCCGTGGTGAAGGCCTCCAGCGGGAACCGGGCCCGGCGGCTCCAGTTC
>SL_5KL_010_SEDDRAFT_10002255_pt1 | contig 10877 bp, 8 predicted proteins | sample SodLakKL_010_SED_FD_9118 | JGI IMG/M metagenome (IMG submission 9118)
GTGGTTGATTGAATGTCAAAAAGGACATATCTCCAGACATGCTCGTTAAACTGTAACCCTTTCTCATTTAACAACTTTTCCCGAAGATAATAAAAAGTCTCGAAATTTACTAGGATATCTATCTTCGCAGGACCGTATTGAAAGATCATCTATAATCTGTGTAAACTATTTATATTATGAGCATATAACTTAGTTACATGGAAAGTATCGCTAAACGGGAAGCTCAGGTGATATCGGAGATCAGATCCAGGGATATGGTAGTATTCACCCACAAGGACATCGATCGTTTCCTAGATACATCCAAAGAAAATACCTATCGTATAATGGGGAATATGGTGGAGAAGGATCTGGTCAAACGGGTGGAAAAAGGTAAATTCATCTTGACCGAAACGTGGAATGAACTCGACATATACGAGATCGTACCAGAAATCTTCCAACCGTCTTACATCGCCTTATGGAGCGCACTGCACTACCACGACATGACAGATCAAGTTCCCCGGACGGTGTTTCTCATCACCACCAAAAGAAAAAAACCGTTGAAGTTCCAGGGGCAAAAGATCAGGTACGTTACGGTAAAAAGATCCCTTTTCTTCGGATACGAAAGATACGGGAAAGTGTTGGTTTCCGATATGGAGAAGACCGTGGTCGACTGTTTAAGACACCCGGAGTACTCCGGAGGGATATCACAGGTAAGGGATGCGATTTCACATGAATTAAATACGGAAAAACTCGTAGAGTACTGTAAATTGATGGGAAGTTCGGCGGTGGCATCACGTTTAGGCTACCTATTGGATCTGGAAGGTATAAAATTTGAAAAAAAAGAGTTAAAAGAAATCATCGATACATACTCAAAACTCGACCCCAAGCAAGAAGTACCTGATTTGAACTCCGAATGGAAATTGTATGTTAGGAGGGATATAAGATGATAACCAGAAGTCAGTTAAGAGAGATACATAGGATCGAGTTACCGCTGCATATATTGGAACAGGATTACATTCAATCTTTGTTCTTGAATGAACTATATCGAAAAGAAAGGTCTTTGGTGTTCAAAGGTGGAACCTACCTGAAGCATGCCTTCGGTTTAGACAGATTTTCCGATTTAGAGGAATAAAATTCCTCTTCTCCTTCAGAAGGTGTTCCTCAGGATGATCTGGATTTTACGCTTTATGATGAAGTGGATATAGAGAAGATATTGGATGATGTATCCGATAGATTGACGTATTACGGTGTCGAAGCCGAGATCGACAGAGTAGAAGACCAAGAGATATCGTTCAACGCAAGATTGAGATATCGCGGTCCTCTTTTCGACGGTTCTGAAAAATCTATAGGGCGTGTCAACATAGAGATATCAAAAAGAGAAGATGTTTTGTTAGAACCCGAATGGACAAGGCTATTTTTTGAATATCCTGAGTCAAGGGTCCTTTCGGCTCTCGGTCTTCAAAAAAAGGAGGTGCTTGTGGAAAAATTACGTGCTTTGAGCTCCAGGTCAAAGGGAAGAGACCTTTACGACGTTTGGTTTTTGTTGAAACAGGATACTCCGTTGAACAAGGAATTGTTCATTGAGAAAATGGAGGTTGTCGGCGGAAGCGGTGAAGTATCGATAAGTATATCGGCTGAGGGATGGTGGAGGGACCTGGAGGTGCTGCTGGTAAATCCGCCTAAATACGATGATGTAAAAAAAGAAGTTGTTCAAACCTTATCAGAAAATGGTTTTGAAGTAAGTATCTAGAAAGCGTTGATCACCTATACGCGTCCAAGAGCCTGTCGTATCTTTCTACGAACTCATCTGCATCCATGTAGAATGCTTTTCTGACTTCATCCATACCCTTCTCTTGTTCGATCCGGTTCACCATACCACACCCGATACGGTAGGTGAATCTCTTCTCACCGAAAGCCCTGTTCATGTACTCCTGAAGCGACCAGTTTTCCGAGTTATCAAGATCTTCACGGAGTTCGTCATGATATTTCACAACTTTTCGCATCCTTTCATCATCTGAGATGACGTAGTAATCGGCGGTGATGTAATGTTCTTCAGAACCTGTATATCCATCTTCCCGTCTCAACTTCAAAGGTGTGTAAACTGCATAGCCCTCGGTCTGTATGAAAGTATTGAAGAAAGAGATTCTATCCTCTTTAGTTTCCATATCTTCTATATCAGGTAAACCGTGTATCCTGCTGTATAATGTATGAGTGCATTCGTGTATAGCAAGATACAGGAACTGACGAGGATCCTTGAAGAACAGCCACTCGTTCAGATTTACACAAACACCGTCCTCGAGTCCGATACCTATATCGTATCCAAACACAGGGTATATGGTGATGTCCCAATCCTCATGGGGTACCACTCTATTGAGCTCGGTTTCCATGACTTTCAACCAGCTATCTTCCTTTTCTTTGATAAAGTCCATCAGTTCCTCGATATTTTCCCGATCTTCCTTCACATCTGAGACACCGTAATAACCGCTCTTCTCTCCCCTCACAGCTCTTACTATCTGCTCTTTTTTCAACCCGCCTCTGAGCTTTTCAGCGTGTTTTCTTATTATCTTATAGGCATCGTGGTCCCAGACTTCATCGATGTTCGCCTTGTTGTCGATGTAAGAAAGGAACAGTTCCGCAGCAGAGAAGTCAATCTCTATTATATTACTACTCATCATCTATCACCAACATATCGCACTCATCGAATTCCCACATCTCACCATATGCGACTTCCCAGTGATGACCGTCTAGGTCTTTGAAATAACCGCCATAGCCGCCCCAATCTGTCTTTTGAGGCTCCTTTACGATGTTAGCTTCGGCCTTCTTCGCTCTTTCGAAGATCTCGTCTACTTCACCCTTTGATTTTGCATTGTAAGCTAAAGTGATCCCGGCAAAGCCTTTCGCGGTCTCGGGTGGGTCTTTTTCGTCGATGTCCAAAGCCAACTCTTCCGAGGGATAAAGCGCTATCTTTGTTCCCTTGTTCTTAAAAAAGATTATGTCCGGGTTGGATTCTTCTCCTCTGACCGAAGTTTCAAAACCGAGTTTTTTGTAAAAATTGTGAGACCTTACCATGTCCTTTGTACCGAGCGTGACGATATTCAATCTGTTCATATTTTCCCACGTTTGATCCTTTTCTTTTAGTTATAGGCCTATCAGCTATTTCAAATTATGGTGGATGTAGAAAGACGCTGTATGAAGTGAAACCAGCTTAAACCATGCTAGAAAAACTGCAGTAGTATCTCATATCATCATAATCTAGATATAGTGCACGGGTATGAAAATTGTTAGGAATCATTGAACTATTAGAGAATTTTGAAAAACTCCAATAAATATGGCGACAATTATGTAATCCAGATGTGAAACTATATATGATAGAATGTGTTCATATGAGCATGAACACATTAACAAATTTTGCACTTAACCAAGAATATCACAGGTTGGCAAAACTAGGTGACCGATTAAATGAGGTAAAATCACTCATAGATTGGGAGGCATTTAGGCCAATAATTGGAGAGATGTACAACAATAGAACGGAGAAGGGCGGGCGTCCGAACATCGACGAAGTTGTGATGATCAAACTGTTNGTTCTCCAAGCATGGCACGGNCTATCTGATCCNGAGCTTGAAANGCAATCCGTGGATAGAATATCTTTTCGCAAGTTTCTCGATTTCCCTAATGATATACCGGACTTTACAACGGTTTGGTATTTCAGAAAAAGACTAGAGGAAACCGGTAAAATAGATGCGATTTGGGAAGAATTACAAAGGCAGTTAGATGAAAAGGGATTAACCGTGAAAGAGGGGTCGGTACAAGATGCTACATTTATCACCGCAGATCCAGGACATGCGAAGGCTGATAAGCCTCGTGGTGAGGAAGCGAAGACCAGAAGAAGTAAAGATGGTACTTGGGCAAAGAAAGGTAAAAAATCGCACTTTGGTTATAAGCATCATACCAAAACAGATATCGAGTATGGATTGATCAGGAAAGAAATGACCACCACTGCCTCTTTACACGATTCACAAGTGGACCTGGCAGATGTAGGCGAAGTTGTTTACAAAGACAGAGGTTATTTTGGAGTTCCATCGAAAGGGTATGATGCAACCATGAAAAGGGGTGTAAGAGGGCATCCAATCGGTCCTAGGGATAAATTGCGAAACAAACGAATAAGTAAGAAAAGAGCACCTGGTGAAAGACCGTTCGCAGTGGTCAAAAACGTCTTCAAGAGTGGTCATACGATGGTTACCACGGTGGCACGTGCAGCGGTAAAGATGACATTTACGTCCTTCAGTTTCAATCTGTTTCAACTTGGAACCCTTGAGAAAGAGGGGGTAATATAGCTATAGCTATGTAAAAAATGGAAAAAAACAGAAAAATATAAGGAAAAAAAACCACAAGAGAGCAATTCATGCTCAAATAAGGCTCGAAAATAGCTCTTGCCTTTCAAACCCTGTTTTTAGAAAGGTTAATCGAAATCCTCTAGATTATACCCCCTCTCGATAACCTCAAAGGATGAACTTGTACACCCTAGTCGGATTGATGGCGGCTACATGCACCACTGTGGCATTTTTACCTCAGGTCGTAAAGGTCATCAAAACCCAGTACACCAGAGTCTTTCGCCACCCATTTTGATGAATACCAAAAGATGTAAACATCGTTGAAGACCAAAGGTTTTATATGTTATATCCTATATTGATTTATACAGAGAATATATAAATGACTTTAGAAAAGACAGGCGCCGCGTGCGTTGTTATATTGCTATTAGTCAGCTTGATCGGCGTAGCAGTTGGACTACATGGTGAAGAGGAGATAGAATTTATTCTTGAGAACGGGACAGATACGGGTCTTCACCCGGAAGCCAACAAGGATTGGATGTTCCATGGATGGCAGGGGCTTGACGAAGAATATGATGAGGACACAGGAGTAACTTTCTTCACCATCACAGAGGATAAAAGTACAACGGTCGTGTTAGTCGAAGAAGATGAACCTGAAACGTATGAATTAACACTGATTATCGATGGACCAGGCACCGTTAGATACGATTACGATAAAACGCCCATTGATATCCAAGAGATCGAAGATGAAGACAGATGGGTATTCACAGTTGAAGAAGGAACAGAGTTTACTTTGATGATAGATGAGGATGACCAAGGCGATTTCGAAGAATGGGATCTACCGGAAGATCTGGAGATAGAAATGGACGCAGATTCTCTTAGGCTGACCTTCGAGGTCTACGATGATCATGAGTTTACCGCTAACTTCGAAGAGGGGATAGGTCTTAGACTCATTATAGTGATAATGATTATCATCTTGATCTTCGGAGTTGTGCTCATTGTGTTCGCTCTACTGTTGGTTAAAAAAAAGATGTGATATATCACGCCATCCTTACCGGTGACTTCAACTGCTTGGATAACTCCGACATTCATCATTTAGTAACAGATATAACTTTTTTGTACTATGGATCATATAAGGATTCATGTCTAAAGAACATATTACTACGTGAAAAAATGGATGACTAAGAAGGAATTGGTCGAGGAAGTCAATTTCCGGTTTCGGGACGCTAACTTATTCCTCCTCATCAGGTTCTTCTTCTAGTTCCTCTTCTTCAAGTTCCTCTTCTTCTAGTTCTTCTTCAAGTTCCTCTTCTTCAAGTTCCTCTTCTTCAAGTTCCTCTTCTTCAAGTTCCTCTTCTTCAAGTTCCTCTTCTTCNAGTTCTTCTTCTTCAAGTTCTCCTTCTTCTAGTTCTTCTTCTTCAAGTTCTCCTTCTTCTAGTTCTTCTTCTTCAAGTTCCTCTTCCATAGGATCGCCGGACAATCCACTCGATTCGGGTTCTTTTCCCTCATACACACTTGAAGGAACATTAGAGTCTCCTGGAGGTTTAGGAGGTGTTTCTTCTTCCTCCTTTTCATCTCTATCCTTGAAGACTACTATCAACACCAGAAAGACAACCACGATCATCAGTACTATCAATATCATCCACCATGGGAACGGATCTTCTACCGAGAACTGAACCGATGCGTCTTCATCTGCAGCAATAAGAGATGATTCGAAAACGCCTTCTTCTTCCGCTTCCCAATAGAATTCGCCTATGTATTCTTCGCCTCCTCCAAGGGTCACTTCATATGCATCGATAAATTCGTCTTCCAGATAGAATTCGACCTCGTGTGTTCCTTCGACCTCACCTATATTGGTGACTTTGTATTCAACAATAACATCCTCTCCAACATCGAACTCTTCGTCGGGCCCGGGAGAAGTTATCTCTACCTCAAAGTAAGCATCCATCAATACCTTCACTTCAGCATCATCTTCGTGGTCCACACTCGATACTACTATCTCGTGTTCACCTGGTTCCTCCATGCTCCAAACGAATTCACCTTCATATATATCGTCCCCATCAAGGAACACTTCTACGCTATCTTCTACATCGCCGTTCACAGTAAATTGGATCTCCTGTTCATCTTCTAAATCACCAGTGTTTTCCACTTCATATTCTATAGTCGCGGTCCCGTCTTCAACGAATTCATCAGTACCATCAGGTGAAATAAGTTTGATCTCTACTTCAAAATAAGGCGGCTCTAATACGCTTACAGATATATCTTCCTCGTCATCTTCGCTGTGGATCGATAGATCGTACACTCCGAGGTCTTCAGTGGTCCAGGTGAATTCGTATTCATATTCCTCTTGAGGTCCAAGAGTTATTTCCTCACTATGATCTAACTCTCCGTCTATCCTGAATTCGATCTCCTGTTCTCCTTCAAAGTCCCCCGTATTCGTAACAGTGTATTCACCAACGACTTCTTTTCCTACGGCTACTTCTACGTCCTCGACGATGATCCCCACTTCGAAGTTGGTTTCACCTGTTTCAAAGGACCAAATAGAAGAACTGGCGGAGATCTCATTATCATCTTCAGCAACTGCATACCATCGGTAAGTCGTATCTTGTTCTAATCCCTCCCATGTTGTGACCGCCCTAGTACCACTAGCCACGTTGCTATCTGTTCCTATCACACTACCGTCGGAAGCATCGTAAAAGGTAACGTCCATACTGTCTCCTTCGTCGTGCTCAACATCAACACTTAACTCAGTATCCATCTGGCTGGAAAAAGACTCATGTTCAGGTTCAGGATCAGTAGGACCTTGTGGACCTGGTTCCAGTGACACACCGCCGCTTACAACCACTGCAAAGGGCTGACTTCCTTCAGGTACATTATGAGCACTGACAGTTACCTCGTAAGTACCCGACTCCACGCCGTTATGATCTGGCAACAACAAGATGTTTTGTTCAACGTTGAGACCGTCAAAACCTGCATCTCTACCTCCTTCCCAGGGATTATTGTTCGGGTTGGGCTCCGAGTAACCCGGATTAAAACCGGTGAAAGCATTACCCACGTACCTATCCCCGGCAGGACCGGTCATCTCTAGATCCAAATCGTTAACGATCGTAGGATCGGCGCCAGGAGAAGCCGGTGGGTCAGTCCAAACCAAAGTAACTTCTAACTCCTCTGAAGGATCATCTACCTCAAATGTCATGTCCCAACTCTCACCCGTACTTAATTCCACCCCTTGGTTCCATGAATCGAACACCTCTAAATTACGATCATCACCTTCAAAATGAAGCGCCCTATCCAACATACTTCTACCGAAGCCCTGGTCGTTGTTAGGGAACCTCTCGTCGTTCTGATAAGCACCGTTCCCTGAGATCTCAACTGCCCCGTTGATCAAGGTAGCTCTAACCAAAGCGCCGCTGGGATTGAATCCATCGCCAGGATTTTCGCTTCCGGAAGGATACCATCCTTCTTGATAATACTGTCTGATCTGGCCAGCTTGGCCCGCTATACCAGGGCAGGACATACTAGTACCAGACATAGAAGCGTAGCCATCATCGTCCGTATCGCTTGCAGAAATAACACCTTCGCCCACATGTAGTATCGTTGGCGCGATCCTACCGTCTGCTGTATAACCTCTGCTGCTGAAATCAGCCATGTTGTCCTGTGATCCTTGTATCTGATCCTGGACTCCATATCCACCTCCTCTTGGAGGCGCCGCAGCATCTACGTTTTGTACGGCTCCGACACCTATCACGTTCTTCGCCGATGCTTGGGGTGAGATGGAATTAGGCATAGGGCCGTCGTTACCTGCGGCAAAAAGTAGGTTGAAATCCTTATGATCCCAAAGGAACTCGTCATAAAGGGCCGATTGCTCTGCATAATCTCCTGCACCTCTTGAACCCCAACTGTTGGTGTGGATCCTTGAACCTCTATCGTAGACATCACCGAAGGCATCATTATACATATCAGGGGGAGCACCGATCGACATACCGTCGGTAGAAACGTCCTGGGAAATCAATCTAGCTTCTAAAGCGTTACCGTCTTGATTACTGTATTCCCCATAGGGAAGCGATTCGCCTAATACCGTTCCTGCCACGTGCGTACCGTGTGATAGTCCTGCCTCTGTATCCCCATCACCGCCTTCCGGAACATAATCATCTTGAACTTTGCGATGAAGATCTCCTATCTCATTGTCCGGATCGTGGAATGCTTGATGAGAGGTACTCACTCCACTGTCCATAACCGTGATCAATTCACCCCTCCCTGTGATCCCATGCTCTGTGACCTTTCTATCATCTTCTCTATTGGTTTGAGTTACCCAAGTAGCATCTGCATTCATGAAACGATACTCTCCTGTACCTTCTGTTATCGATCTAACACCATCCAGATTAGCGATCTCTATTATCTGGTCGGGTTCCATCTCGGCACTTATGGTTCTCCCTACAATGGACTCTATCTCCCCTCCATGACTAGAGACTGCAGTGGCGATGGTTGAAACATCCGCCCCTTCAAAAAGTGTTATATCCAAACTTACTCTACTCGATCTTTCAAGGATATCCTGATCAAAACTGTACGCCGGTTGGTAAATACCGATCCAGTTGATGAATTCTAAACCCTCCAAATCCTCCTTTGTTTCCTTATCCATCTCGACTATCAAATTATATCTATATCGGTAATCATGAAGAACAACATCCATCTCTTCAAGGGTATCTCTCCACTCGGGTTTTATTGGACCGATAAATTGAACTATATAATAACCGTTTTCACTTTTTTCATAGCTCTCGATCCTCAATTCTTCCGGTAGATCCGGCTCTCCGTCACCTGTATTGAATGAATAAGAATGCAGTGCTACGTGATCCCGATCCAAAACCTTTTCCACGAGATGATCGCTCTCCTGTAAAAATGCCGCATTTTCCTCTGACGTCTCTATAAGCATAAACGAGTCATAATCTTCCACCAGTTCATAATCATGGTTAGATCTAAAATAATCCAAACCAGGAGTCCCATGTCTTTTATGCACCAATAGTGCTATTTCATCTTCTGTTCCTCCTGCGGAAAAGGCGATGCCCGCGGAAAAAACAGATACCAGCAAAATTACAGATACTAATCCTATAAGAAAATATTTCTTCAAACCCATGGATATCATTTCTCCCCAACACAAAGTTGTTGAGATCATCTACATCTGTAACGGTTGAAACTATTTAAAAATTCCGAGGAAAGGGTTTTTGTCTGTGTTCATTGATATTCTTGACAATCGTCGCAGTACAATCTATCGTATTCTTCGATATATCTTAGTTCACTACCACAGGTTTCACAAGTACCTTCAACGTATTCATCTTCGTTCTCCGTTTCTAGGTTTGCTACAGGGGGCGGGGGAACTTCCTCTTCTACCGGCGCTTCCGATACCTCCTCTTGTGGAGGCACTAGAGGCACGTCTTCACCTTCTTCATCTTCTTCATCTCTTCTCATCAGTAAGACTATGACCAATATGACTCCGATCACAACCAAAAGTAGTATCAATATCCACCATGGGAAATCGTCATCCTCGTCATCTGGATCATCTGGATCATCCGGGTCATCCCTTGCAGAGATAGTCAACGAGATCGAATCGACTTCACCTTCATCCGAACTGCGAATTTCTAGTTCGATGGTGCCGTCTTCTTCGACCTCAAAAGTAAACTGGTCTTCGTAAGTCATGCCAGCTTCGATCTCGACTCCTTCTTCTGTGTCTACTAAGTCACCACCAACGTATAATTCGATGTCCTGTTCGCCTGTAACCGCACCGGTATTACTTACCTCGTACTCCACGATTATCTCGTCGCCTTCTTCGAATTCGTCACCATCTCCAGGAGAAACGATATTCACTTCAAAATATGCTTCTTCTAACTCCTCAAAGTGCGCAGTTATGGTTATATCGGAGTCCATTGTGACATCTATGGTCGTGTCTGTCCCGGTCTCGTCTCCAGTCCATTCAACGAATTCCCAGCCCTCTTCAGGCGAGGCGGTTAAAGTCACTTCAGTACCTTCTTCGTACTCCTCTTGTTCCGGATCTACAACAACGTCTCCTTCGCCTTCTATGTCCACTGTAAGCGTGTACGTATCAACAACGACGTCTTCTTCGAATACCGCTGTTATCTCCTTGTCTTCGTCAACCACGATTGTTATTTCCTCTTCACTACCTTCAGCATCCCCGGTCCATTCTACAAACTTGTGACCTTCATCAGGGATAGCTTCTACGGTAACTTCTTCGCCCTCGAGATATGAATAAGTTCCCGGTTCCGGATCCGTGGTACCTTCTCCTTCCACATCGATGGTAAGCTCATATTCTTCTTCCTCAGGCTCTATCTCGATAACAAGAGGTGCTCCGGATGAAAATGTAGTGTAGGCATCATCGTATCCTCCGTCGTAACCGCCTGAAAGACCTTCTCCTAAGTTCATCCTCACTTTGACCTCGTATTCATCTGGCTCTAGGTCTGTGATCTCAAAAGAATTCATACCCGTAGTCACTGTTCCCGGGTCCGTATCTTCGTTCCACGGCTCTATGGGATCATCATAATCTCCAGGAACTTCTTCCGT
>SL_5KL_010_SEDDRAFT_10002256_pt1 | contig 10877 bp, 12 predicted proteins | sample SodLakKL_010_SED_FD_9118 | JGI IMG/M metagenome (IMG submission 9118)
AATCCTGGTAAAGTGCGGGTTTTAGTCCGCCTGTGAGCTCGCCCTGTTAAATGCCGCAAAGCGGCCCTGCTTCGCAGGATTTAACAGGGCAAGTTTTTGAGACCTTTTGCCAAAACCCCGGAGCAGGAAAGATATAGTATAGTGCCATAACAATTCCACAGCATACGTCGAAGAGCCATATTTTTTAAATTAATCCTATTGAGCAGTAAAAATCAATCTGAAAATACACTTGACCGGATTCATTCTCTCAGCATGAGATAGGCCATGCCCCACAGGGCGCTCAACTGGGGATCAGGTGCAGGCTCGATCTTCTCCGGAATTAGCCAGGGCCTGGCTGCCAGCCTGTGCTCCAGGGTGCTCCTGGCTGAATCCAGAAAATAAGGCGCCAGACTGCTCAGGCCGCCGCCAAGACCGATGTTTTTGATTCCAAAAATGGAAACCATCTGGCTCAGATATAGCCCCAGCCTTCTGCCGTATCCGGACAGGACCTGCAGGGCTTTCAGGCTGTGCTGCTCCAGCAGCCTGTCCAATTCCCTGAGGTTTTCCAGGGCAATACCGTTCTCCCCGGCCATATCTCTCAGGGCACGTGCGTTGAGCCAGGTTTCTGCGCATCCCATCTGTCCGCAGCCGCAGACTTTCTTGCGTCCCGGGCCCAGGTAGATATGTCCCAGTTCCGGTCCGGCCTCCAGCTTACCCCTCCAGATCCGGCCGGATATAATAACTCCCGATCCCAGCCCGGTTCCCAGGGTAAAAACCAGGGCATCCTTCTCACCCCGGAGCCCTCCCTGATAGATTTCTCCCAGTGCTGCAGCCTGGGCGTCATTCTCCAGGAGGGGCACAATGCCGAAAAGTTCATGTATGTATGCGGACAGAGCAAATCCCTTGAGTTCCGGCATATTGGTAGGGTCCAGATAAACACCGCGGCCCAGGTTCAAGGGACCTGCACTGGCTATTCCGATTTTTTCCGCCTTGCCCGGCGCCTCCCGCATCAGCTCATGTATGAGGCTGTCCAGAGCTTTCCTGGTTCCATCCAGGGTGCGGGGCCGGGAAAGATTAATAACCGCCCCGAATCGTCCCGAGCGGTCCATCCAGGTTCCCCGAACATTGCTCCCTCCCAGATCCACACAGATAAACATAAAAATCCTATCTCAGACTATCCAGTCTGGCAATGAAATCTGAGATGATCCTGCCGTGGTCAAATGCAAGTCCGGGCAGATCATCCAGTTTAAAGAAATCAGCCCTGCAGGCATCGTCGCCCGGGACCGGGTCCCTGACAGCAAGGGGCTGGGCAAGAAAAACAATGCTCAGGGTGTGCATCCTGGGGTCCCGGTCCGGATGTGAATACACTCCCAGAAGATCAGTCAGACAGACATCCAGGCCGGTTTCCTCCCGGGCCTCCCGGACAGCGGCATTTTCCGCCTTCTCACCGTAATCCACAAACCCCCCGGGCAGGGCCCAGCCATGGGGATAATTCCTGCGCTCCACAAGAACTATCCTGTCCGGAGGAAAAAAGATCATCACGTCAACTGCAGGAACAGGATTTCTGTGAACAGGCACTGCTTGTCCGCAGGCCGGACAGGGCTTATAATGTGTCATGCGCTTGCCGTGTGCTTTTGGATTGGGGCTATTTTACACTGGAACGGTATTCAATCTTTAATGAAAAACAATACTTCTGGCAATATAATATTGGTGCACAAGGGGGCACTGGGTGATTTTCTGCTGGCCTGGCCCCTGTTTTTTTCCATCAGGGAGTGTTTTCCGGATAAAACCATTTACTGGCACGGGCGGAATGCTTTTCTTGGATGGCTTGAGCCCTTGAAAATCCTCAAGGCTCCGCCGGATCTGGGCGATACCCTGGACCTCCTTTACTCCAGGCCTTTGTGGCCGGAGATTTTAAGGGACTTTAACGTATTCTGGTTCGGCCTGGACAGGATAACCGTGCCCTGTTCCCACCCCAACCTTGTCTACCTCAAAGGCGTAATTCGAAAAAAGCGCATACACGTGCGCAAGGCTTATGCCCAAAAACTTGAGAGCCTGGACATTCCTTTCAGATCCGGGTGGCAGCGGCACTGGAACACATGGTTCGGAGGAGATTGGCAAAAAAAGTACGGACTGATCTTTCCCGGGTCCGGAAGCCCCTTGAAGAACTGGCCCCTGGAAAACTTTGTCTGGGCGGGCCGGCGCATGGAAGAATACGGCATAAAGTGCAGAATGGTTCTGGGACCGGCTGAGAGCAACATGGACACATCTTCATCAGACCTGAAAACTGTTCGCTGCGAAAACCTTGAACAGCTGCAGGAGCTCATGCTCCAGGCCCGGCTGGTTCTGGGAAATGATTCCGGTCCAATGCATCTGGGGGCCATGTTCGGCGTGCCCGGCCTGGCTCTTTTCGGGCCTACTCCCCTGTACAGATGGCTTCCCAGAGGCATGAAGGCCGTTAAAAGCAGGATAGCCTGCGCGCCCTGTTCTGAAACGGGCAGAATCGAGTGCTCTGCTCCCCGATGCATGTCTGCTGTGAAAAAGGAGAATGTCCTGGCCTGGATCAAAAGAATCTGCGACCCTGTTCACAGTAAATGAAAACTGCAGCAGATGCCTGGGAGCCAAATAAAAACCGGCTGTTCCATTGGTTGATGGAACAGCCGGTTTTGGCAAAAGGAGGAAGAAACGTTATTTATAATATAGCAAGAAACGGACCAAAAGTTTATTGAACCGGAAGTATAGTTTACACCTGAATTTCCCTGGTTTTAAAAATCAGATCAGAGTAAAAAAAATTGCACAGTCCAGTTTTTCCAGCCTGAATTGCCCTGAATGCCGGTAAAAAATTTTATACTGTTTTCCAGCCCCCTGCTTCAAGTTCCTCCCTGGAAACCATGCCTTCCCTGAGCACATGCACGCGGCCGAAGCCTTTGGTACGGACCAGGGTGGAAGGCAGAATACCTGCGGGACTCTGGTCCAGTTCAAGGACCAGGTCCACATTCTGTACCAGTTCGGCGTCCAGGTCTTCCCTGCGGGCGCAGGGGCTCTGTCCGCTCACATTGGCGCTGGTGGCGATAATAGGTGCACCCGCAGCCAGGCAGAGCCCGGCGGCCTCGGCATGGGGAGGCACCCGGATGGAGACCAGTCCCAGCCCGTTGCGCACTCCAGGAGCCAGGAGCTCTGAGGCCCTGGCCAGAATGGACAGGGATCCGGGCCAGAAACTCCTGGCCAGCTCCATGTCCGGTCTGTCCAGGAAGACAAAATCCAGGGCCTGATCCAGGCTTCCGGCAATCAGGGGAAAAGGCTTGTGCATGGGCCTTTTCTTCAGGACCCTGATCCGCTGGACCACTTCAGGGCTGGAGCCCAGCCCTCCCAGGCCCCAGAAGGTTTCTGTGGGATAGATGATCACCCCCTGGGATTTTAGGATATCTACGGCCGGAAAAATTAGATCAGACATGGATAAACTGCCGTCGCCAGGCTTACCGCCCGGAACAGAAAAACAGGTGGGATCACTGATTGTCCGGCTCCTGCAGTTTCCGCCGCATAAGGGCACTGTATTCCGGACCCTGAGGTGTGAGATTGCTCTGCCATAGCACCACCTCCCGGGCCTTGAACCCCGGCCAGTTGAGTTCCTCAATATATGCGCAGAAGTCTTTCCAGGGATCAGAAGCAACAAAATATTTGATCCTGGCCAGGGTCAGATGGGCTTTAAACTGCTTTTTCTCTGGTTCAAATCCCAGGCTGCTCAGATCCCGGTCCAGAGCATCAGCCAGAAGTTTCAATTTTTGAACTTCCCCCCCTGAGCCCAGCCAGATCACTCGGTACTGGCCTCTGCTTCCAAAAAAACCGCACCCTTCACCTTGAAGATAAATACTATGAAACTCCAGCCGGCCGAGGCAATTCTTGATTTCCGGAACAAGATCCCGGTCCGTCTGGCCCAGAAACTTAAGGGTGAGATGCCAGTTGCCCGGCCTGGTCCAGGTGAGCCTGGATCTGAATCTGCCCTGCCACTTGTGCTGGATGTCTCGTAACATCTGCTGGTAGCTTTCCGGCAGAGCCATGCCGATGAACAGGCGCATGGACCGACCCTGTGAATCAGACGTCATTTTGATCTTCTTGAGTTTTCAAGACCTGGGCAAGCTCCTGGATCGCCCTGGCAGCAGCGTGCATTTTCACCTCTTTCCTGTTTCCCTTGAACAGGTTTTTCTCCCACCAAGTCCTCCCGGCAAAATGCCACGCCAGGTAAACAGTACCCACAGGCTTTTCCCCGGTACCCCCGCCGGGTCCGGCTATGCCGGAAACGGCCAGGGAGACCTGTGCTTCTGTCAGGCCTGCAGCTCCCAGGGCCATGGCCGTAACACACTGACTGCTGACAGCTCCGTGGGATCTTAATATGTCCGGATCCACTTTCAGCAGGCTTATCTTCAGGGCATTGGAATAGGCTACAACCCCGCCCGTATACCACCCGGAACTGCCTGGCTCATTGGTCAATAAATGACTGATGAGCCCGCCGGTACAGGATTCGGCCGTTGCCAGACCGAACTTTTTCTGCTCCAGGGCCCGGGCCAGGATCCTGATCTCGCTTACAATATCCATTGCACAAGCCCCTTGGTGCATGAAGACGGGCAATACCAGGTTATGCCATGACAAAATTGGTGACAATGGGCCAGCCGGTATAGGCCTGATACAGCGCCACTCCCAGCAGAGCCACATTATTGACCGCATGGATAAGGGGCAGGGCTGTTCTTTTCTTTCTGCGCCGGTCCATGGCTGTTCCTGTGGCATAACCTACCAGCATGAGCGGGGTCATGATCATGGCCCCCTGATTGTGGTCCAGGAATACCCCCATCATTTCCAGCTGGGAATAAACCGCTGCCTTGCCCAGGACCAGTCCCATGAGCCAGCCGATAATCACCCATCTGCCCATGATCACGTGGCGATTCCAGTTAAAAAAAGTTTTGTGTCCCAGGTGAGCCATTCTGAACCTCTGCAGGCCCAGATAAAGGACATAAAAGGCGGTTAACGTAACCAGCAGCTGAAGAACCGGATGAATCCAGAGCATATTTTTCTCCTGCTTGACCCATTGAAAAGATAATTTAATCCGCTCAGGACCTGATACAGGCCCAATACCCGTATGAGCAAGAAAAATTTTGGCTCCTGGACCCACAGTGTGGATTTTACATCCAGTTAAAATAAAGAGCTTTACCCAGAATAGCGGCTCCGGGGTTTTGTCAAAAGCGGCTTAAACTGTCTGAAGCGAGCTAGGCGGATTTAAGCCCGCACGTTATTTCCCGTGCACATGCTGGAATCCTGGTAAAGTGCGGGCTTTAGTCCGCCTGTGAGCAAGTTTTTAAGCCCTTTTGACAAAATCCTGGAGCTGAAAAGATGTAGTATAATGCCATAATAATCACACAGCAAACGTCGATGAACCAAATTTTTTACCCGATCCCTAGTCTACCCGGAAGCCATTTACATTATTTTATAATCTGATACCTACCACATTCATACTGACTGCTGCGTCCAGGAACAAACCGCCCGCGGAGCAGCAGCTCATGGAATCTGCAAATATTCATACGAGGCAGGAATAACAATTATGAAATTTTTGCCCTCCATACTCATGTATTTTTTCCAGGACAAAACCGCCAAGGCCAATATAGCGGCCCTTTTCAAGTTCATCCTGGTCCTGGCCTTTCTCATGTCCGTCTACACCATGGCCTTTCACGGCATCATGAACCTGGAAGGCCAGGAACACACCATCCTGGATGGTCTGTACTGGACCGTGGTGACCATGACCACCCTGGGGTACGGGGATATTGTTTTTCACTCCAGCCTGGGCCGGGGGTTTTCTGTACTGGTCCTGCTCTCGGGAGTGGTGTTTCTTTTGGTCATGCTTCCGTTCACCTTTATCCGCTTCTTTTACGCTCCCTGGCTGGAAGCCCAGAACAAGGCCAGGACACCGCGGGAACTGCCGGAAACCACCCGGGGACATATCCTGTTGAGCAACTTTGACCCCCTGGTATCCGCACTCATCGAAAAACTGAAACAGTACAATTACTCCTACGCCATAATTGTTCCGGACCAGCAAACGGCCCTTGAGCTTTATAACCGCAACTACAAAATAGTCCTGGGAGACCTGGACAACATGGAGACATACCTTAAAACCAGGGCGGATACGGCTGAACTGGTCTTTTTCAACAATGACGACCAGACCAACACCAATGCCGTGTTCACTCTGCGGGAGGTGACCAGCAAGCCGCCTGTGGTATCCAGTGCCGAGACCCTGGAATCCGTTGATATTATTAAACTGGCCGGCAGCAATCAGGTTTACCAGTTTCCAGTGATGCTTGGCCGGGCTCTGGCCAGGCGCGTGCTGGGAGTCAGCATGCACGCCAATATCATCGGGAGGTTCAGCGACCTGCTGATTGCCGAGACCCCGGCCATGCGCACTCCGCTGGAAGGCAAAAAAGTCATGGACAGCAGGCTTCGGGAGACAACCGGGGTGAACATCGTGGGGATATGGGAGCGGGGCAGATTCATCACTCCTTCGCCGGAAACAGTGATCGGCTCCTACACAGTGCTTGTTCTGGCCGGGTCCCAGGAACAGCTGGATAAGTATAATGAAATTTACGGCATCTACAACTTATCCTTTGCTCCGGTAATCATCCTGGGCGGAGGCAGGGTTGGCAGGGCTGCGGCCCAGGCCCTGGAAGAGAACGAAATCGAATACCGCGTTGTGGAAAAAAGCTCCCGCATTGCCNCAAACAGGGACAATTTTGTGCTCGGGAGTGCGGCCGACATANACACCCTGAAAAAGGCAGGCATTGACAAGTCCCCGTCAGTCATCATCACCACCCACGACGACAACCTGAACATTTATCTGGCCATTTACTGCCGCAGGCTGCGGCCTGATATCCAGATCATCACCAGGGCCACCCGGGAGAGAAACATATCCAAACTGCATCAGGCCGGAGCGGATCTGGTCATGTCCTATGCCGCCATGGGTGCCAACACCGTAGTAAATTACATCAAGGGTGACGATGTGCTCATGGTGGCTGAAGGCCTGGACATTTTCCGGGAAAAGGTTCCTGAGAAGCTCTACGGTAAAAGCCTGGAGGAAAGCGATATACGCATGAATTCCGAGTGCAGTGTCATAGCCATTGACTCGCCCGGGAAAGGCACCGTCATTAATCCGGACCCTGGCTCTCCTCTGCTCCAGGGAGACGAACTGATCCTTATCGGCACTCCTGAAGCAGAAAAGAAATTTTTGCAATGCTTTAAACACGGGAAGAAAAGTTCATAATAACAGCTTGTTGTGTATATGCAGGTAAAAACTCTGGATTATTCACCTGGTTTAGTATATGAAATGCAGTTCAGGAGCTTTTGCCCCTGACCGGGAAATAATTACCGTTAACCTAAAAACACCACAAAAAAACTTGAAAGAGTATGCTACCAGCTTTTTTTACAGTGTAACATCTCTCTCGTTTACGGATGGAATCAGTTTAACCTCAACTCAGGAGCTGAATAGTTATGTGGGAAATCAGACTGCATGGCAGAGGCGGCCAGGGAGCCGTTACCTCGGCTGAACTCTTGGCCCGCGCTGCAATCTCCAGGGGAAAATTTGCCCAGGCCTTTCCCAGCTTTGGTCCGGAAAGAAGAGGCGCTCCAGTACAGGCCTTTGTCCGGGTGGATGACAAAAAGATCAGGAAAAGGGAAAAAATTTACCAGCCGGATATAGTCCTGGTCCTGGACCCTTCACTGCTGGAAGTGGTGAATGTGGCCGANGGACTGAAAGAGGACGGAGTGGTGGTGGTCAATTCCCCCATGAGCGGAGAGGAACTGCAGAAGAAATACAACTGGCCCCGCGCGGCAGCAGTCAATGCCACCAAGATCGCCGTAGACATCCTTTCCGTGCCCATTACCAACACCACCATGATCGGAGCACTGCTCAAGGCCACAGGCCTCCTGGAAGCCAGGGACATGGAAGAGGTGATCATGGATCGTTTCGGTACCAAACTGGGCCCCAGGAACTTTGAGGCCCTCTCAAAAGCATACGAGCTGACAAACTAAAGCAGGAGTTGGATATGGCTATTCAAGCATATTGCGCGTGGCAGAAACTGGAACTGGGTACCGCCATCACGGAACCCGGCAATGCAGCCGAACTCAAGACCGGTGACTGGAAGACCCTGCACCCGGTGACCGACCAGGAAAAGTGCATCAAATGCGGCATGTGCCAGGTTTATTGTCCAGAATTCTGCATCCACGAGGATTCTGAGGGTTTTTTTCCGGCGGATCTCTTTTACTGCAAGGGCTGCGGCATCTGCGCCAATGAATGTCCCAAAAAGGCCATCACCATGACCATGGGCTGATGAGCACGCACCCGGTCCAGAAGTTTGATCCGCAGGATCATCTCATCCTGAAACAACTATCTTAGCTAATACGGAGGAAACAATGAGCAAGGCTATCGGGTTGGAAGTCTCCCTGGCCGTAGCTGAAGCAGTCAAGCAGGCCAATGTGGACGTTGTTTCAGCCTACCCTATCACGCCTCAGACACATATTGTGGAGGAACTTTCTGAATATGTTGCCAATGGAAAGCTGGACGCGGAATACATTCCAGTGGAATCGGAACATTCCGCCATGAGTGCGGCCATTGGAGCAAGCGCTGCAGGCGCCAGGGCCTACACGGCCACATCCGCCCAGGGTCTGGCCCTGATGCATGAAACCCTGTTCATCGCCTCGGGCATGCGCCTGCCCATAGTCATGACCGTGGCCAACAGGTCCTTGTCCGCGCCCATTTCCATATGGAATGACCACAGCGACATAATGTCCGAGAGAGATATCGGGTGGGTGCAGATCTTTGCTGAAAACGGCCAGGAAGCATACGAACTCTCCATTGCCGCGTTCAAGATTGCCGAGGATCACAGGGTTCTGCTGCCCGTTTGCATAAACATCGACGGCTTTATCCTGACCCACATGATCGAACCCATCACTTTTATTGACCAGCAGAAAATCGATGATTTCCTGCCCCCCTTCAAGCCCGCTCTGACCCTGAATCCGGAAAAGCCCGTGACCATGGGCCCGGTGGGGGTACCGGAAGTATACACTGAGTCCCGTAAACAGCTGGAACACGCCCTGTGGGGATCGTTGGATGTAGTCAGTGAGGTCTTTGATGACTGGAACAAAAGATTTGACCACGAATACAGGCTGGTGGAGAAAAACGGCGATCTCCAGGGCAGGACCCTGTTCATAACCATGGGCTCCCAGGGGGAAACCACCATGAGCGCTGTGGAAGATCTGCAGTCCCAGGGTGAATCAGTAGGCCAGTTGCGCATCAGGCTCTGGCGCCCGTTTCCCAGGGAGGACTTTTTAAGGGCCATTGAGGGAGCGGACAGACTGATCATCATTGACCGGGCCCTGAGTGCGGGATCGCACAGCGGACCAGTGGCCCAGGAGATAAGGGCCCTGCTTTATTCTCAGGATTTCAGACCCAGGATATACAATATTATTGCCGGTCTGGGCGGCCGGGACGTGACTGTTGGCGATTTCAAGGAAATGTACGCCCATGCCATGGAAGACCGGCTGGATTCAAACTATACTATGTGGGGGGTAAGTTCAGATGCTAAATAGTAACGCCCTGGAAAACTTTGAAAAAATAACCCAGAAGACCATGCCCAGGGAAAACATGATTTCCCCTGGGCATCGGGCCTGTCAGGGATGCGGCGAAGTACTGGCCCTGGCCATGGTCATGAAGGTGGCCGGACCCAACACCATAGTGGCCAATGCCACCGGGTGCATGGAGATCATCACTTCTCCCTTTCCCCAGACTGCATGGAAGATTCCCTGGATACACGTGGCCTTTGAAAACACCGCAGCCGTGGCTTCAGGTATTGAATCCGGAATCAAGGCCCTGCAGCGCAAAGGCAGGATTCCGCCCAGAAATCCCAATGTCATTGCAGTGGGAGGAGACGGGGCCACCTTTGACATCGGCCTGCAGGCCCTGTCCGGGGCTCTGGAAAGAGGTCACAACTTCCTGTATGTCTGCCTGGACAACGAAGCTTATATGAATACGGGCATTCAGCGCTCCAGTGCAACTCCCTACGGGGCCATCACCACTACTTCACCGGCGGGATCTCAAAGCATTGGACAGCAGACCTGGAAGAAGGACATGCCCGGCATTGCAGCTGCGCATAATATTCCTTACGTGGCCACGGCCAGCCCGGGTTTTCACCTGGACCTCATGAACAAGGTGAAAAAGGCCCTGACCATTGAGGGACCGGCCTATCTGCATATCTATTCACCCTGTCCCACAGGCTGGCGCAGCAAGCCGGAACAGAGCATTGCAATATCCAAGCTGGTGGTCCAGACCAATGTTTTTCCTCTTTTCGAAATAATCGACGGAGAGCTGAAAATCACCAAAAAGATCAAGAAACCCAAGCCGGTCAAGGACTATCTCAAGACCCAGAGAAGGTTCGCCCATCTCAAGGAACCGGAAATAAGCTATATTCAGGAAAGAACCGACGCCTATCTGGCTAAGTTACACAAGATGGAGGCGGATTCCGGGCCGGAACACGAATAATTCCGGTATGAACTCCCCTGGATCCGGAAAAAAAGGATTGCTCCGGGTCCAGGGAAGTTTGCTGCCTGTACCCGGGCAACTTCCATGCGGATTTATTTTACAATATTGTCATGCGATCCTGAATTTTCCATGCTTTTTCGGCGGATAAGGATTCCAGGAGAAGGCAAAGAGCCTGACAGTCCAAGAACAGTCTGTCCAGATCAAAATTTGGTTCTTCCGGTTTAAGTGTACTTGCAATGTAAAGAAAAAGAATATCTCACGCCCGGCCTAAGAAGGCCTAGAGACACAGGGCTCGCAGAGAGAAGAGCAGGAGGAAGAAATCTGATAT
>SL_5KL_010_SEDDRAFT_10002257_pt1 | contig 10875 bp, 18 predicted proteins | sample SodLakKL_010_SED_FD_9118 | JGI IMG/M metagenome (IMG submission 9118)
CCTTTACAATTTATACATTTATCGCCTCTACCACAATATCCCAAAAATTCTTTAATAATGAAAACAATTTCTTTTTCTACACTAAATAATTTCATACCTTTTTTTAACTTCATCATTATTATATCCTCCTTTTTTTTTTTTTTTTTTTTTTTTTTTTTTTTTTTTTTTTTTTTTTTTTTTTTTTTTTTTTTTTTTTTTTTTTTTTTTTTTTTTTTTTTTTTTTTTTTTTTTTTTTGTAATTTCATATTTTATTCTCCTTCATAAGAAGTATAATATATTTTTAATTATTTGTCAAGTTAATTTTTGAATTGTGTTAGCTAATGGTATGAAATTTTTCTCTATAGCAGTATAACAACCTGAAACTTCTTCTTGCAATTCATCATCATAATACCTTATGAGCCCTACTCTCCCTTTACAATAAGGAGTATTATATTGCCCACAATCAATTTCTCTCCAACAAAAATTAGAGAACTCTATAATTTCTATTTTTTCTTCATAATCAGCAGAATCTAAAATTAATTTCATTCCAACTTCTAATTTCATTAGTTTAACCTCCTAATAGAATTATTTAATATCATAATTAAACCTTCTTCAATGTTTTTATTAATACTCTTTACACAAGGATATTTTTTCTTATTATTTTTCACATTTTCTATCGATAATTCTCCCTTACAATTACTACACCTCATATCATCATCACCAGCACAAGATATTCTTACTTCTAATATTTTATATATATTATTAGAATCATGTTTTCCAGTTTGCTGTTTTAATCTCATACCTTTTTTAAACTTCATTAATTTAACCTCCTAATAGAATTTTTTAAAAAAGAATACCTACCTGTTTTTATTTGCTCTATTATTTTAGAGGTACAAGGGACATAGAACTTTTTACTATAAGTATTTATCATTTTTAGCTCTCCCTTACAATTAGAGCAGGGTGTATTCCCACAAGAACCTCTTACTTCTAATATTTTATATACTTTTGAATGTTTTTTATTATTTGGGTATTTTATTATTCTCATACCTTCTTTAAACTTCATTAATTTAACCTCCTTACTGAATTATTTATTATTTTATATCTCCTATGCAAATAGTCTAAATCAGTACATTGCTGTATTGCTGCAGACTTTCCTCCTTTTATCAATCGTAATTTATAATAATTTTCACTAATGTTTTCTATTTTATATATTCCACCACAATATAATCTTTTTAATAACATACCTTCTTTAAACTTCATTAATTTAACCTCCTTTATTTAAAAGCTTGTAAAGTTTTTTCTGATAATGTTTTTTCATCGGCTTTGATATATCTTTGTGTAGTTTGTATATTGCTATGTCCAGCAATTTCAGCAATAGAATATATATCCATACCTTGCTGGTATAGATAAGTAAAACAGCTTGCCCTTAAATCATGAGGACTGATATCTTTTCCTATCATCTTACCTGCTTTTTTTATATCTTTCATAGCTTGTCTTTTACCTAATCTTTTGTTAAATTTTGAAATAAAAACAGGTGTTTCTTTATGAGTTTTTAAATAATTTTTAACATAAGTGTAATAATAATAGTCCATATAAACATATCTTGTTTTTTTACCTTTAGCTTTTTTAACTTTAATTTTTACATATTCTTCTTTTTCTTCAATATTTTCTCTATTCAGGTCTACAAGTTCTCCTATTCTTAATCCAGATTGAAATAATATNGATATCATAGCTTTTAATCTTTTTTTATCTAAANCTTTTAACAATTCTTTAACCTCATTTTCTGTTAAAATCTCTCTCTTTTTACCCTGCTGTATTCGTAATAATTCTCTATTAAGGATTGTATTAACTTCTCCAGTAGTTCGTCTTATATATGAGTAATAGGATTTAATAGCATTAATTTTTAAATTAACTGTAGTTGGTTTATTACCTTTACCCAATAAATGCTGGACAAACCAATCAATATCTTCAATATCAGTATTTTCCAAATCTTTGTCTATAGCATTTTGAAATTGTTTAACCGCTCTAGTATAGGATTTTACTGTGTTATCAGCAAAACCTCTTGATTGTTTTAAATAATTTGTAAATTTATCGATACTCATATTTTCCCTCCTTTAACTCTGATTTAAATTTTTTTAATAACCTTAAATATATTTGCCTAACATTTTGATGAGAGCATTGTAATATATTGCTAATTTCTCGATAAGTTTTATCTTCAAAAAGTCTTTTTTCTACAATAATTTTATTTCTTTCAGAAGGTATATTAGAAATAAAATTTATTAATTGATTTAACAATTCTTTATCTATAACATTTTGCTCTAAATTAAACTTATCTTCAATTAGCCTTAAAATTCTCCCATCATCTAGAATTTCATTATTTATCCCAGATTGTTCCAATTTTTTAATATAATCTATTCTGTTATATTTTAATCCAGCATATAGATAAGTATGGAAATTACCTTTATCTTCACTATACTTATCTTTTAGCTGATAAAACTTTAGCAATTGCTCATTAAACAAATCTTCATCAATCGTTCCTCCTTGATACAATTTACTTTGGTTTACTATTAGAGGGAAATATTTCCCCAATAATTTATCATTAGCATATTTTAGTATTGTTTTAAATTTTAGCATATTCTACCTCCTTTAAATCTAATTGAATATCTTGTCTATAATCATTATACGATATTTTAAACAAAATGTCAAGTGGTTTCTGTAAGTTAATATCTTGATTATAATTAAACCAGATACCATCTTTATTGTTAATATTAAATTGCAAATGCTCCCCAGTTTTTGTAGTCTTGTAATCAGATAGATAAATATTTCTCAATTTAAACAAAGGTTTTGGATTACCTGCCCCAAAAGGTGCCAATAATTGTAATTTATTATAAACATTTAAGGTAACTTCCTCAATAGATTTTAATTCTAAATCAGCAGATTTTTTCTCATATTTTAAATCTTCTGTAAAATCTTCAAGAAATTCTTTAAATAAATGGAATTTATTTTCTTTTAGTTTATAACCTCCAGCATATTTATGTCCCCCAAAATTCTCAAAATAACTTTCAATTTTGCTAAGAGTTTGTACACAGTCCAGAGGGTTTAAAGTTCGAGCAGAGCCTTTATTATTATGATTAACTAAAAATGCAGGTTTATGAAATTCTTCTTTTAACCTGCCTGCAATTAGACCTGTAATACCAGCAGGGTACTCATCTTTAATAACAATTACATTTTTAGATTTATCAACTTTTCTCTTTAATTTTTTATAAATTTGTTTTACTTTTATTTTTCTTTTATTATTAATTTCTTTTAATTTTTTAGTATTTTCTTCAACATTAATATTATTTAGTATTTGTAGAGGTAAATCACTACACTCTAATCTATTCGCTGAATTAATTATAGGAGCTATCAGATAGCCTATATTGCCCTCATTTAACTTCTCTAAACCCAATACCTCCATCATAGTTTTAAGTGGCTTAAAAGGCTGTTCAGCCGATTTACGAAGTCCTATTTTTGTAATTATTCTATTTTCATTTTTAAGTGGTACTACATCAGCAATTGTCGCAATTGCAATTAAATCTAAATATTCTGTAAACATTTTATCATTTGCTATTGCACAAATTAATTTAAAAACAACACCTGCCCCGGATAAATCCCTGTATAGATAATTACCAACTTTTGGGTTTATCCATAAACAATCTGGAGGATTATCTGATTCGTGGTGGTCAGTTATTATTACATCAAGTCCATTATCTTTGAGTTTATCTACCTCATTATTATTACTGATACCACAATCTACAGTTATTACTAAATCATAATTATTTTTTATAATATTTTTAATTTCAATATCAGTTAATCCATAACCATATTGCCTTTTACTAATTTGGATATTTACATTTTCTGTAAGTTTTGATAAATAATGAAAAAGAGCAAAACCCCCAAAAATTCCATCTACATCATAATCGCAAAATATTAAAATATTCGAATTAAAACTTATATGAGTATTTATATCAGCCACTACTTTTTCCATATTTTCCATATAAAAAGGGTTGTATAAATCTCCTAATTGTGGATTAATAAATTTAGCAGGATTTTTTATATTTCTTTTCTTTATAATAGTTTCATAAATTTCTTGACTTGTCAATATTACACCCTCCTTATTGAATTTTTATACATAGATAATTCATCAGCATAAAAACAATTTATACTACTACTTTTATCCAACTTTACTTTAACTTCAAAATCTAAAATATCTATATCAGCATAGTCTATAATAACACCTATTTTTCCATTAAATTTATCATAAAAAGATTCTGCCATAGTATATTCTTCAATAAGTCGTGGATTTTCTAGGTTTATAATTACTCTATCTCCTATTTTCATTAGTTTAACCTCCTTATTGAATTTTTTATAGGTTTTAATTCACTTGAATTAAAATTTACTATTGCTTTTCCTTTTTTTAAATTAGAAATAATATTTACTTCATAATCAAAACCACAAATTTCAATAGCAATTATAAACCCTTTTGTATTATGATATGTTTCATAAAAATCTTTACTATAATTTTCTGGATTTTGTAAATTTACTATAACTTTATCATTCATTTGCATTATTACAGCCTCCTTATTGAATTTTTAGCAATACTCAATTCATTAGAATAAACATCAATCTTATTCCGCATAAATATCAGGATTTTTTAAGTTTATAATAACTTTATCTCCTACCTTCATTATTTTAACCTCCTTAAAGGGAGAGCAGATAACCTACTCCCCCTATATTAAATTAANTTTTAATACTCATATCCAGTAATTTATCTGTTTCTGATTCATAATGAGAAGTTTTACAAAACNCACAAATAAACAATTGTAAATCTTTATGATAAAACATAACTTCTTCATCTTGATGATAATAATATCCACAATCAAAGCACCAGGTATAATTTTGTTTTTCTTGATGATTTAACTCCCCAAATTCTTCTTCATTTAATATTGACATATCATTTTCTTTATCTTTTTTTTCATCTTTTTCTTTATAAATTTTAACATTTTTTGGTAATATTTCTTTAACTTTTTCTTCAAATGATTTTGTATTCCCAAATTGATTAAAATATTCATTTATTTTCCCTTCATTACAAAACTTACATACATTAAAAGCTAATTCTATTACTTTTTCATTTTCAATAACTTTTACATTTCTCTTTTTTCCGGCTTTTATTCCAAAACTATCTTTATACCATATACCACAACAATCACATTTAGTATATTGTTTACCATAAAATTGAGGTTTTTTAGGTTTAAAATCGTGTCTATTTAAATACTTACTTATTTGCTTATTATTATTATTATAATAATTAAACTTTACCTTTTTTCCTATAACCTGTAGTATATGCTATTGCAGTAAAGGTTTCTTGATTAACAAACTTTTTTTCTTGTAAATCAAATTCATAAATTAAATTTTCTTCTATTTGCCCAATGAAAGTTCCGAATTGAGTTTCTTTTTCCCAACCTTCTCTAATCATTTTTTCTAAACTTGCATAAATTAAGTTCCCTGATTGACTATAAAGAATTTTTAAAGGATTTTTATGTCTTAATAAATATAATTTATCAGTTGTAATATCTAGTATAGACAGAGCAAAACTGCCTGATAGTTTTTCACAAACTTTTTTAACTACCTCTATGTTAAGAGGGTTTTCTCCCTTTTCTTTTTCCAGTTGCTGGACTATACTAAATGAGTCAGTTTCAATATCAGTTTTATAAGTTCTATTTACTTTATCATTACTGATTACTCCATTATGAGCCAACACAATACTATTATCATCACTAATAAAAGGGTGATTATTTTGATTTTGATTTTCATCTCCTTTTGTCGTTTTTCTAGTATGTCCCAGATAAAATTCTCCATCAGTTGGCAAATTTCCCCATTCAAACTTACTTGCTTTAACAGCGTTTTTATGAATATAAATTTTATCACTTGTTAGAGTTGCAACACCAGTTGCATCTTTACCCCTAACTTCACCTGCAATTCCCATTTTTTTAAGTTTTTCTACATCAGTAATATTAGTTCCAAAGATACTGCACATAATTATTCTCCCCTTTCAAGATTTTGTGATATTCTATTCAGATATTCTTTAAATTCTTCTTTATCTTGCCCTGTATATTCACCAGATAGCAACATATTAAAGTCTAAATCTTGTCTAATTTCTGCCTTTCTCTCTGCAATTTTTTCTACAACTCTGTGTTTTGAAGTATAATCTTCATTTTGATTAATATCATTATAGCAAGTGGTATCTCTCAAATTTTCTTTTTCTTTATCAAAATCAATTGTAATTTCTGCTGGTATATTAGTTATTTGACTTCTTATACTATTTAGTAATTTATGAGATTTTACTAAGTTCAATTTTGTATAATCTGTTCTTGAAAGTAATTTTGATAAAGTCTTATTATTAACTCCTAAGGCATATAATAAAGCACAACTTTTAGTTGCAATATTATTATAATTATCAAGAGTTTCCATTAAATTATTTATTATAGTCCAATCTACATTTTTAATTGTATACATAATCTTATCAATTAAATCTAAATAATAAGGTGTATTTCTGTAATTACCTTCAAAATGTCTTAATTCCATGCTACCTCTATAAAAGTAACTATGCAGATTAATACCATAATATCTTGTCATATTATATTTTTCACCCCTTGTTTCAAAATGTTCATTGTACCAATTTGCCATTAATTTTTCTTTCAATCTTTTACTATTTTCTTTGTTTATTTGTTTATTTTTTAGTCTGTATTTGATTTCTTCCACAGTTTGTAAAAAATTAGTTCTAGCGTGGTAAATAGATTTACTATACCCTCCATCACGATACAATTCTCCATTTAATTTATCGATAGTTCCTACCCTATAGGAAGGTATAATATCAAAGATTACATCTTCAAAAGTTATCAAAAAACTAATCAACTTAAAAAAAGTTTCATCTTCAAAACCTCTACCTTTATCACTTCCTAGCCCAAAATCACTAAAATGGATATGAGTTCCACAAGTTCTTTTATAAGCAAAATTATGAGAAATTAAATTTGGAATATTATCAAATAAATCTATAAGAAGTTTATTTGCTTTTGCACAACCCCGATAAACAAATTCATCATTATTCTGTTTATCTTCAATTTGAAAACTGTTATCAGTAGTTCGCCTAAATCGTGATAATTCCAAAATACCATTCCAACCCCCTTCAATTTCTAAACCAAATTTTGTATCAGTTAAAAAGTTAAAATTACTAATATCTTGTATTTCTTTATAATTATCTTCAATAAATTTTTCAACATCAAAGAACTTGTTTATATTTTCTGTTACAAAACTTTCTAATGATGCTTGAATTTCAAACAATGGTACTAAAAATTTATCACCATCACAATTTACAATAAAGCACTTTTTTTCTTCTTCTTCCCCTCTAAAATTAACTGTTTCTATTGTTCTTTCATTTACAAAACCTNTTTTTTCTACCATATTATAATCTTCATCATCATCATTTTCAATAAATGTAAATGTAACTTTTTTTCCAGTAGGGAAAGTTTGGAAAATAAAATCATAAGTATCTTTATAATTCAAATATTTTCCTAATTCTCCTTTATCAGTAACACCAAACATATTCTTTTTAATTTTTTCAATTGATTTTTCACGCAATTTTTCCCTGATATCCATTTTTACCTCCACCTTTTTTGATAGTTTTGAAAAACTTGATAGTACTGCCCTAATTCGTACACTTTGAGTATATCACGAATATTACAGCTTGTCAAGCGAGAATGACTAATTTTATACTTATTTTGATATATTTTTTGTAGTAGTTTTGTAAAAACTTCAATTAAGTCTAAATCAGGAGGAAAAATTCTAGTTTCTACTGAGCCTAAATCCCACAATTGTCTAAGTTTTATGATATGAGAAGCTTCAAAATTTCTTTCTTCACTTATATTTACCCCTCCCCTTGCTTGAAATCTTGTTCTTAAATCATCTATACTTGTACTGAATTGTAAGTCCTCCATTATAAACCTACCTAAATTACAGAATGCTTTATTTGAATAAGCAAAATGTGTTTTTCTTCTTTCCCTAAAAAATCTTGTAAAAGGTGCTAGTGAAAAAAATAAATTAGGTAAAAAACTTTTTAGTTGTTCTATTTCCCACTCTTTACCAAAAGGTGATATATGGATATGCAATCCACATTTACTAGGTAGATAATCAAACTCATATTCTTTTAAAAAACCAGTAAATATTTCTAAATGCTCAAATACTCTATCATCTGGTATTGGTTTTGCTGATTTAAACTCATAATCATCTTGATAATAATCATTATAAAGACTTGCAGTACCATCAGTTGCAATTTTAACTTCTGATAATACTTTTCTTGCATATTCTTTTGTATGATTTTCTTTTAAGTTATTTTTTAATGCACTAACTTGACAATTTGTACTTATATTTAAATATTTTTTTGGTATTCCCCCTTCAATTTCAAAACCGAACCTCATTTCACTCATTTTTTATACCTCCTTTTTTAATTTAACAATCTCAATTGCATTTGGACAATCTTTTAATAAAAAATAAGTTAGTGCATTGTATCCACGCTCATTATCTACAGGTTTAAAATATATACTACAATCATCTTTTTTTACTATTTCACAAATAGTGTCTTTTTTAATGTGGTTACCTGTTTTATCAAGTCCTACTCCATTTAATTTAATTAGCGTTCCTACTGGTAATGCATTAGATATATTCATTATTTCACTCATTATTTCACTCATTTTTTATACCTCCTTTTTTAATCTAAATATAGTGTAACATAATTTAAATTATTTGTCAAGCTATTTTTATAATTTTTTTATACTATTACTACTTATAATTTTAACTGCATCTGGGTAATCCCTTAATAAACCATAAGTTAATATATCTTTATTACAATCATTATCTATAGACTTAAAGTTTATACAAATATTATTTTTTCTTACTATCTTACAAATAGTATCTTTTGTAAATTGATTGGTTGTTACATTAAGCCCCATTCCCCTTAATTTGATTAGCATTCCTACTTGTAATACATTAAATATATTCATTTAGTTTAACCTCCTTATTGTATTATCTTTGTATTTAAAATATTTAGATTTTACATTATATTCAATCCCTTCTTTTCTTTTAAGTTCAGAATGATTTAGTATTTTTACTTTTATATCAAAATGCCCACTACCATAAATTTTTACTACCTTCATAGTAGCTTGACTTGTAGTAATTTCATACTGTTTATCAGATTCAGGTTTACCAATTATAATATCACCTTTTTGAAATTTCATTATTTTACCCTCCTGTAATTTGATTAATATATCATCTAATGACATTCTAAATATACCTAAATCATTTAACTTTTCATTAAATTCGACATCATCTTCAGCCCGGCTTGATAACTTTAATAATACTTCTTGCAATTCTTCTAGTTCTTTCATTTTTATTCCTCCTTCTAATATTATTAATTAACCCTAATTTTGTCTTTTTTTTGATTCTGGTTTTACTATAACACAAAAATTTAAACTTGTCAAGGTAAAATTTAATTTTTTTTGCTCGGTTAGCAAGTAGTTTCTGTTATAGTAAAAATCGCTCGGTTAGAAAGTAGTCGCTGTTATTATATATAATGTAGGGAATTTAATTATTTGAAAATTCTCCTATTTCTCCCAATTCTGTTCTTTCCAGTATTCTCCATTCTTGACATACTTTTCCTGTATAATTATCCTGTATACCTATCCATAAAGATTTTACATTTTCTGGAAGTAATAAGGTATAATTATTCATAGCAGGAATAGTTATCAGAATATTTTCTAATTGACATAAATATCCAAAAAATAAAATAAATAAAATGTATAAAATTTCCATATATTTTTCCTCCTTTTTGCTGTTTTTCACTATGTATAAGTATACACTATTTCTGCATATTTGTCAATAAATATTCATAAAAAATTGCAGTAAATTTTTGCTAAAAAATCTCTACATTATATATATATATATAGGGAAAACTTTTTTAAATAAATTTCAAATTATCCTTGACAAAGTATAAAAGGTATGTTATGATTAATGCACAAGATAAAAAAAATACTGAAAAGGAGAAGATATCATGCAGGAGAAAACAATTGCCGAATATGCAGAAATTGATGTATGCAGAGCATACTCTGCATTGACAGGAAAGAAGAAATATCGCAAATATTCTAGGGATGAAGTGTTAGAAGAACACAGGGAAGAATTAGAAGAAGAATTGAATATTATAACAAATTATGTAAAAAACTATATTGTAAATTCTACAGAAAAAAAATCCAAATTAAATAATCTAACAATTAAAATATCCGGTAGACTGAAAAGAGCATTAGCAAATGTAAGGACAAGGACAAAAATTATTAAATTTAATCCGGCAATTTTCTCTTTAGATTTGTCGGAAATTGTAAATACTGTGTTGCACGAATTAGCTCATATCCAGCTAAATAAAGGAGATGATGAACAAGAATTTATAAATTTTTGTAGGGAAAGTGGTATTGATTTAGCTTATCGTACTGAAAAATCAATTGCTACATCATATGAAACATACTGTAATAATTGTCAAAAAGTAATTGCGATAAGATACAAAAGGAGTAAAGCAGTTAAATCAATACAAAATGAAGAAAAAACATATTTTTGCAAAAAATGTAAAAGTACTAATTTAGAAATTCGAATTGAATCACCAGAATTATCTTGACAAATAAAAACAAGTATGGTATAATAATATTAGAGAATGAAAGGAGGGTAATTAAATGTATAATCCCACAGAATATGATGAATTTAGGAATTTTTTAGAAAAAGAAATTGAAGATAAATATCCAGCTATTTACAATCTGAATA
>SL_5KL_010_SEDDRAFT_10002258_pt1 | contig 10870 bp, 8 predicted proteins | sample SodLakKL_010_SED_FD_9118 | JGI IMG/M metagenome (IMG submission 9118)
GCCTTCAAATTGCCGTTCTTTATTTTCAGGGCTTTTCCGGGTAAGCTTTTTTCAGACAGCCCTCGAATCCAGGTAATTCATCCTCTGCCAGACCCGGAAGCGAAAAAAACCATGACCGCAGCTCCTGAAAAAAGAACCATCTCTCTGCCTGAAGACTGTATTCGGGCAGTTTTTCAATTCAGGGAAAAAAGGTTTATTATCCGTGCCTTAAAGGATGAGGCCCTGATTTCAGCTCATACCAACAATTCAGGGTCCATGCTGGGCCTTTTGAGGCCTGGAAGCTCTCTGGTCCTGTCTCCTGCCCGGAGCCCCCGTAGAAAACTGCCATATACCCTGGAACTGGTCCGCACCCACGGATTCTGGACAGGGGTGAATACCAGCGTGCCCAGCAGAATGCTGAGGCTGGCCTGGAAAAACAGACTCATAGAGGAATTTGCGGATTATGAAAACTTCATCCCTGAGGCCAGAACAGGAAAGAGCCGGCTTGATGCCCTGCTGGAGGGCAGAAAGGGGCGCATGTGGGTAGAGGCCAAGAACGTAACTTTGGTGGAGGGAAATAAAGGCTACTTTCCTGATGCTGTAAGCACAAGAGCAGCCAGGCACATGGAGGAGCTCATGCGTCTGGCCGGTGCCGGATATAATGTCGCCTGTTTCTATCTGGTCCAGAGACCCGACTGTTCATGCTTCGGTCCGGCTGATTTCATCGACCCTGTGTTTACCCATCTTTTCCTTGCAGCAATGCGCCGGGGCCTAAAGGTCCTGGCCTACGGGACCGTGGTCAGCCCTTCAGGAATTACCCTGGGAGAGCGCCTGCCTGTACAGGGACCATAAAAAAGCTTCATCCCAAAGGAATGAAGCCTGTCTGTTCAAGATGGTGCCGAAGGGGAGACTCGAACTCCCACGGGGTTATCCCCACTAGACCCTGAACCTAGCGTGTCTACCAATTCCACCACTTCGGCTTGTTGTACCAGCAATATAATTTCTTCCTTTTCTTTTGACAAGACCTTTTTATTTGCCTCAGAAGGCAATTTTACCTACCTTCAAATTCGCATCCTCCAGCGGAAAAACTCAGGGGGTTGACGCAGGGACTTGAACAAGAAGCAGGTTTAGGTTAACAGTGTTCTTTTGTTTCCCAACCCGTAATCAGGACCATACTGCAAAGATGATTGTTTACGATATAGATATACTGGCAAAACAGGTACAGGGCAGCGCCCTGACCCTGGGCAATTTTGACGGAGTGCATGTGGGACATCAGCATCTCATAACCCAGGTCAAGAAAAGAGCCCGGATTATGGGCCTTGCGAGCATTGTGATTACTTTTGACCCCCATCCTCTCATGGTGCTGATGGGAAAAAAAAATCCGCTGTTCATCACCCTGAACAAGCAGAAGCTTGAACTCATTTCTGACCTGGGTGTGGACTATGTCCTGTGCATGCAGTTCAACCGGGAAATTGCCGCCATGGAACCCGAGGATTTTGTGCGGGAATTCCTTGTGAACAAACTCAGGCTCAGAGAACTTATAGTCGGATATGACTATGTTTTCGGCAGGAACCGCAAGGGTAATTTCCATCTGCTGCAGCAGCTCGGCCCCAAATATGGATTCAGCGTAGATCAGTTTCTCCCGGTAATGGTTGACGGGGCCATTGTCAGCTCCACCCGCATCAGGGACCTGCTGAAAAGCGGCCGTGTCTGGGAAGTCAAGCCCCTGCTGGGCCGGTTTTACCGGGTCGAAGGCCGGGTCATTACCGGACGCAGGAGAGGCGGCGCTCTCCTTGGCTTTCCTACGGCCAACATCCTGCTTCAGGATGAACTTTTTCCCAGGACCGGAGTATACGCGGTATGGACCGAGGTTCAGGGAAAAATTCATGCTGCAGTGGCCAATATAGGATACAGCCCCACCTTTGGTAATGATTATCTTTCAGTTGAAGTGCATATCTTTGACTTTGACCGGAATATTTACGATCAGCCAGTCAAAGTCCATTTTATTCAGCGCCTGCGTTCGGAAATCAAGTTCTCAGGCCTGGATGAACTGAGAGCCCAGATCCGTAAAGACTGTGAACTTGCCAGGCAGATCCTGGAAATGCCCGAGGCCAAGTTGAGCTGATGATCAGGCACAGAATAAGCCGGTGCATGCTGTTTGATTTTATCTATCTACAACTTTTTATTGCCTGGAGGAACAAAAATACACATGCCCCCCCTTGAAAAAAAAGACCCTTCTGACCTGGCTCAAAAGATAATACAATTGGCGAACCTCCTGCATGATAAAAAAGCCCGGGATATCCACGCCCTGGATGTGAGCATTTACAACAGCGCTTTTGAAGGCCTGCTCATAGCCACGGCTGAGGGAGAACGCCACGCCAGGTCCCTGGCTGACCATCTGCTGGAAATGGTATACTCAAGACACTGGGACTTCCTGGGAATGGAGGGATATCAACAAGGAGAATGGATACTGCTGGACCTGAACGATGTTCTGGTTCACATATTCCTGGACGAAGCCAGGCGATTTTACAATCTTGAAGGCTTCTGGAGCAGAGGGGGCCAGATGGATCTGCAGCTTCCGGAGCAGGGAAATGTCTGAATCAAGACATAAACCCATTGTTCTGCTTATTCTTGACGGGTGGGGAATAGCCCCTCCCGGGCCGGGCAACGCAGTCTCCCAGGCACGTACTCCGGTTCTGGACCGCATCGAGGCCGGATATCCCAGGTCTGCCCTGAAATGCTTTGGACCTCACGTGGGTCTGCCTGAAGGCCAGATGGGCAACTCCGAGGTGGGACACCTTAATATCGGGGCCGGTCGCGTTGTTTACCAGGACATCCTGCGCATCAGCCTGGCCCTGGACCAGGGTAGCATGGAAGACAACCCGGTTTTCAACGAAATCCTGAAAAATATCCGGCCGGACTGCAGCCTGCATCTCATGGGGCTGGTATCGGACGGAGGAGTGCACAGTCTGCAGGAGCACCTGCACGGCCTGCTGGATATACTGAGCCGGAAAAAAGTCAACCGGGTTTACGTGCACTGCTTTATGGACGGACGTGATACATCGCCCACATCTGGGGCTGACTTCGTGGACAGGCTGCAAAAACACATGGATAAGACCGTAACCGGTGTCATAGCAACGGTTATGGGTCGGTACTACGCCATGGACCGGGACAAAAGGTGGGAACGTACAAGTGAGGCTTACGAGGCTCTTGCCCTGGGCCGGGGAAGCCCGGTACAGGACCCGGTGAGGGCCATCCGGGAATCCTATGAGCAGGGCATCACTGACGAATTTATAAAACCCATGGTCGTTACCTGCGAAGATGGATCTCCCCGGGCCACACTGCAGGACGGGGACGGGGTGATTTTTTTCAATTTCAGAGCTGACAGGGCCAGGCAGCTGACCCGGGCCCTGTATGAGAAAAATTTTTCAGAGTTTATGCGCAACAACAACCCCGAGCTCTTCATAGCCACCATGACCGAATACGATAAATCCTTTGGCCTGCCAGCCCTTTTCCCCCCTGAAAAAATGGACAACATCCTGGGAGAGGTCCTGGCAGCAAAGGGCCTGAGCCAGCTGAGAATAGCCGAAACAGAAAAGTATGCTCACGTAACCTATTTTTTCAACGGCGGCCGGGAAGAACCCTTTGTCGGAGAAAAGCGCACCCTGATCCCTTCCCCCCGGGAAATCTCCACATATGATCAAAAACCGGAAATGAGCGCTGTGGAAGTGACTGAGACACTTTGCAGTCAGGTAGAAAAACAGGAGTTTGATCTTTATGTATGCAACCTGGCCAACCTGGACATGGTCGGTCATACCGGAAACATCCAGGCCGCCATCCTCGCCTGTGAAACAGTTGACCAGTGCGTGGGTAGAATTGTCCAGGCCGCTCTGGATCAGGACGGCATTGTGCTTTTAACATCTGACCACGGAAATGCCGATGACATGCTGGACCAGGACGGCAGCCCCAAAACAGCCCACAGCTGCAATCCAGTGCCTTTCAGCCTCATCAGCGTATCTGAACTGTGGGATCTGCGGGAAGCAGGCATCCTGGCAGACATAGCACCGACCATCCTGGAGCTGTGGTCGCTTGCACAACCCTCTGAAATGGGGGGAAAAAGCCTGCTTGCCAAAAAGGAGTAATTAATGTCCGAGCAGAAATTCATCCCCCCGGTAAAACCGGTGGGCATGGAACTGGTCATGTTTTATCCGTGTCCCTTCTGCGGCCGCAATGTGCCTCTGCTTGCCCCCACAGAACCCTCCATGGGCAATTGCGACTTCTGCCGCAAACAATTCCCCCTGGTACCCATAGACAATACCACGGTCCAGTTCATCAAGCTTATCCTGCACAACGGCGAGGCAGCCATAGATCCTGAATATGTCTGACAGCTCTGCTGAAAAAACGGAGCCCTGAGCGAATGCCCTGCTCCTGCTCGGTGATCCCCGGGTCTGGCTTGCCTATCCCAGATAAGGATCTTCAAGGGCCAGGTGGTTCTGCACATAATCCTGCACTCCCTGCCGGAGGGAATGAAAATTCACCGGGCAGCCGGTACTGCAGAGCCTGTCCATTCTGGCCCGGGTATAATACTGGTACTTGGACCTGATTGCCTCGGGCATGTCAATATATTCGATTCGGGGCTGCATATCCAGAGCAGCAAAAACCGCCTCCACCAGATTATTCCAGGAATCGGCCCGGCCAGAACCAAGATTGAATATACCGTTCACTTCACTGTGTTCCACGAGCCAGGCCATGACCTTAAGGCAGTCCTTGAGATAGATGAAATCCCTTTTCTGCTCGCCGTGAGCATAATCCGGATGGTAGGACTTGAAGAGCTTGACCTTGCCGGTCTCCTGGATCTGGAAGTAGGCCTTGCGGACCACGCTCTGCATTTCTCCCTTGTGGTATTCGTTGGGGCCGTAAACATTGAAAAATTTAAGCCCCACAGCGCGGTCAAGCCAGCCCAGTCTATGCAGCCACAAATCAAACAGGTGCTTGGAGTAGCCGTACATATTCATGGGCTTGAGACGCTCAATCTGCTCCGGATCATCACTGAATCCGGCCTGACCGTTTCCGAATGTGGCTGCACTGCTGGCATAGATAAACCTTGCCCTCTTCTTGCGGCAGTATGCGGCCAGCCTCTGGGAATAGCGCAGATTATTGCGGATAAGATAGTCAGCATTTGTTTCAGTGGTGGAAGAGCAGGCCCCCATGTGGATCACGGCCTCCACCCCGGGAAATTTATCCTTTTCCAGGATTTCAAGAAAAGTGTCTTTGTGCTCATAATCCTGGAAGCTGAGGTTGACCAGGTTCTTCCACTTTTCGCTGCAATTCAGGTTGTCAACAATTATGATGTCCCGCATCCCCATACGGTTAAGCTCCCATACAAAGCCGCTGCCGATGAATCCAGCTCCGCCGGTGACTATATACACTTAGATCTCCTTTTGATGCCGTGTTGAGCAGACAGAACTGCAGATATCAAATGCCGGTATGCCTGTATATCCCCAATTTCAAGGATCTGAGCCCAGCGTATTCTCAATAATCCGAAATAGGGGTTGCACTAATTGTGGCCATGTTTTATGGTTATACATAATTATAAAAGTCAGGTTTATCTTTACAACAACCACAAGGCGGTCAAGCTATGCGCATGCTGATGGTATATCCCCAATATCCGGATACATTCTGGAGTTTCAAGCACGCTCTGCGCTTTATTTCCAAAAAAGCAGCCTACCCTCCCACCGGTCTACTGACTGTGGCGTCCATGCTTCCAGGTCACTGGGAAAAAAAAGTGGTTGACCTTAACGTTCAGAGCTTAAGCGATGCTGACATCGAGTGGGCGGATATGGTCATGGTCAGTGCCATGCTTGTCCAGGACAGAAGCGCCAGGGAGGTCATAACCCGCAGCAGGCAACTGGGCAGGCCCGTGGTTGCAGGTGGACCGGCATTCACAGCTCAGCCTGAAAACTATCCTGAAGTGGATCACCTGGTCCTCAATGAAGCAGAAGTGACCCTGCCCCTGTTCCTGCAGGATCTGGAACATGGTTGTGCCCGGCATATATACAGCTCCCAGGAACGTCCCTCCCTGGACCAGACCCCTGTGCCTGACTGGTCCCTCATAGACATGCGCAACTATGCCTCCATGGCCATTCAGTATTCCCGGGGATGTCCCTACAGGTGCGAGTTCTGCGATATTGTAATCATGAACGGACGGCGGCCCAGAACCAAATCCCCGGATCAGATGATAGGTGAAGTGGAGGCACTGTACCGGGCTGGATGGCGGGGGTCACTATTCATAGTTGACGACAATTTCATCGGCAACAAGCGCAGGGTCAAGAAAATGCTGGCCCGGCTCAGGGACTGGCAGGCAGAACACAAATATCCCTTTGTTCTTTTTACAGAGGCCAGCGTGGATCTGGCCGATGACCAGGAACTTCTGGATCTCATGCGCCAGTCCAATTTCAACAAGGTTTTCCTGGGCCTGGAGACCCCCAACAAAGACAGCCTGGAGGAGTGCGGCAAGAACCAGAATACCGTCTGCGACATGGTTCAGGCCGTACAGACCATCCATCAGAACGGCATGCTGGTCATGGGTGGCTTCATTGTGGGCTTTGACAGTGACAACGAAAGCATCTTTGACAGCCAGATCCGCTTTATCCAGCAAAGCGGAGTTGTTACCGCCATGGTGGGTCTCCTGGGAGCCCTGCCCAGGACCAGGCTCTGGGAACGCCTGAAAAAGGAGGGGCGCCTGCTGTACGCTCCAACCGGGGAAAATACTGACGGCAGCCTTAATTTTATTCCTAAAATGGGCACAGAGAAACTGTTGTCCGGCTACAGTCACATTGTATCCACCATTTACTCGCCCAAATATTATTACCAGCGCATAGAAACCTTTCTCAAAAGCTACAGGCCCACATCCAGGTCCAGGATAGCCAGGCACGACATCAGAGCCCTTTTCCGAAGCATCTGGCGCATAGGGATCTTCTCCCCCAGTGCTCCCTGGTTCTGGAAGGTGCTCTTGAAGACATCCATCACCAAGACGCGGGCCTTGCCCGAGGTGGTTGAGCTGTGCATCTTCGGACATCATTTCCAACGTATTTACAAGCGCTGCCGGAATACATAAAAATGCCGTGCGCATGTGTCAGGCTTTCCGGCTGGACCTTTGCAGAGCCCGGGCAGGGCAGTGATCTGAATTTTTATTTTTTGTTTTCGTCCTTGCAGGATCTGAGCGCAATAAATTCTTCAAGGCTGTTCTTCAGGCTTGATTTGGCCGGTTCGGCCTGATCCAGGATCTTATTTATTTTGTTGAACTGCATGAGCCTCACATCAACAATATCCGGGCGCACATACATATCAGGAGAGCACCGTTTGAGCTTCTCCTTCATGATGGCTTCCTGCATGATTTCAAAAGTGGAGAATATGGTGTCCAGGTAGGATGGACGCCCGTCCCTGTCCGGGGTCTTTTTCCCGGAGATGTCCACAGCCACAGTAACATCGCAAACGCCCAGCAACAGATCGAAAGGGACCGGATTGACAGTGGCCCCATCCACCAGAAGCCTGTCCTGGTAGCTGACAGGAGCAAAAAGACCTGGTACTGCCATGCTGGCATTGAGAGCGGGAATTATTTCTCCGGATTCAAAAACCACCTGCTGGCTCTTCCAGAAATCTGCAGCCACGACTTTCATGGGTACTGCGAGCTCTTCAAAATTCTTCACCCGGATCTTTTTCCGGATAAACTCCATCACTCCACCAGCGTCCAACAGTCCTCCATCTCCTATGCCCGGCCTCAGAAGTTCCAGCAGGCCGGTTCCGGTTATCCTGTCCCACCAGCCTCCCAACAGCCCCTGATCCGTATCGAAAAGATCCAGAGCTATTCTGCGCATATCTGCACCTGAAAGACCTGATGCGTACAAAACACCCATAATGGCTCCTATGCTGGTGCCGGCTATTACCTTGGGCCTTATCCCAAGCTCATCCAGGGCCTCCAGCATGGGTATATGGGCCAGACCGTTGGCACCGCCGGCCCCCAGGGCCAGGCCCAGAGAGGGAAGACAGCCCTTTTCAACAGGCTGCTCTGCCCAGGCCTTCGTGCAGGGCCATTTTAACAGGCCGACTCCAGCCAGGCCCGATGTCATCAGAAAGAATCTCCTGGAAAAGCGCTGTTCAGGCCCCGGTTGTTTTTCTTTTTCATCCTTCATGTGCACAATCCTAATTTTTGCAGCCAGTTATCATCTCGTTTTTCCAGGCCGGAGTAAGACGCGGGCATGGGAAGGCATAGACAGGGCAAAACACAGGCAATCAAAACCAAATTTCTTATGATTGTATCAGGTCTGATTCAGCTTAACAGGCATCAGCATCTTTGCGCAAGCTGAATTGAACTGCAAAGGAACATTTGATTTTTTCTCATCAAGAGGGTACTGATAATTATAAATAAAATGAAAAATACAACATCTTCCCTCAGGAAGCATAACCAGCTTCTTCTTATTGCCAGAACCCCTCTTTTTGATAAANACCATTCAGGGAAAAGTTTATGAGCGAGAAAACCTCCCCCCTTTCCACTGACAAGCATTGGATAAAGATCAGCCCCCCGGTATTTCTGGGCTCTGCCGGACTTACCCTGGTTTTCGTGCTCCTGACCATCATCTACCCGGAAGCTGCAGGGGATCTTTTCGGCCGGATCCAGACATGGATCGCCGAATCAGTGGGCTGGTTCTATATCCTGTCCGTGGCCACTTTTCTCATATTTGTGATTTTCCTGGGGGTATCTTCTTTGGGAAATATCAAACTGGGGCCGGACCACAGCGAGCCAGACTATACATATATTTCCTGGTTTGCCATGCTCTTTTCCGCAGGCATGGGCATCGGTCTCATGTTCTTCGGGGTCGCTGAGCCGGTAATGCACTATCTAGCTCCCCCTGTGGGCGATGGGGGAACCATGGAAGCCGCCAGGGAATCCATGAAGATCACTTTTTTTCACTGGGGTCTGCACGCCTGGGCCATCTATGCGGTTGTGGCTATTTCCCTGGCCTATTTCGCTTATCGCCGCAACCTGCCCCTGACCATCCGCTCAGCCTTTTACCCCCTTATAGGCAAAAGGATTTACGGACCCATAGGCCATGCAGTGGATATCTTTGCCGTTCTGGGGACCATGTTCGGCGTGGCCACCTCCCTGGGGCTGGGAGTAACCCAGATCAATGCCGGCCTGGAATACCTCTTCGGGGTGCCCGTAGAGCTCTGGGTGCAGATCCTGCTCGTAGCCATAATCACCCTAATTGCCACAATATCCGTGGTCCTGGGCCTGGAGGGAGGCATTAAGCGTCTTTCCGAGCTGAACATGATTCTGGCCGCAGGTCTTGTCCTTTTTGTTCTTGTTGCAGGGCCCACAGTGTTTCTCCTTCAGGCCTTCACCCAGAATACAGGGGCCTATGTTGCTGACCTGGCTGAAATGACCTTTAACCTGTATGCCTATGACCCCACGGACTGGATAGGGGGATGGACCCTATTTTACTGGGGCTGGTGGATAGCCTGGTCGCCTTTCGTGGGCATGTTCATCGCCCGGGTGTCCAGAGGCAGAACCATACGGGAATTCGTCCTGGGCGTACTCATGGTCCCTGTGGGTTTCACCTTCATCTGGATGACCTTTTTCGGCAATACCGCCCTGCACATGATCATGGTCCAGGGTCTGACCCAGTTGGGAGATGCTGTCAGCGAAGATGTTACAGTGGCCCTGTTCAGGTTTTTCGAACACCTCCCCCTGTCCACTCTGATCTCCCTCATTGCCACCATCCTTGTAGTCACCTTCTTTGTGACCTCTTCGGACTCCGGTTCTCTGGTCATTGACATGCTCACCTCAGGAGGCGAGGAGAATGCACCTGTTTGGCAGCGCATTTTCTGGGCTACAACCGAAGGAGTGGTGGCTGCTGTACTCCTGGTGGCAGGCGGGCTGGGAGCGCTACAGACGGCATCCATTGCCAGCGCCCTGCCCTTTACCGTCATCATGCTCCTCATGTGTCTGGGCCTGTATAAATCCCTGAGAACGGAGGTGGTCAAAAAGATCACCCTGCAAAGCGCCACTGTGATGCCGACTGCTCCGTCTTCGCCTGTTTCCTGGAAGCAGAGACTCAAGACCCTGGTGCATCAGCCCACCAGATCCGAAGTCCTGGCCTACATCCAGGATACGGTCAAACCGGCCCTGGAGGAAGTGTCCCGGGAAATGGAGAAACGCAATATAAAGAGTATGGTCGAGGAGGGTGAAGACGGACGGGTGTGGCTGAAAGTACTGCACGGAGAGGAGATAAACTTCTTCTACTCGGTACGTCCCAGAGAATACACCCCGCCGGCCTTTACCCTGAGCGCCACCCGGTCAAGACCCGGCCGGGAACGCAAATACTTCCGGGCAGAGATCCATCTGCGCGAGGGCGGACAGGATTATGACATCATGAACTGGACCAGGGAACAGGTGATCACCGATGTCCTGAACCAGTATGAAAAGCACCTGCAGTTCCTGGACAGCCTGCGCTGACTGCATAACCGGCCCCGCGGCCTGCAGGATCAAGTTACTGCAGCCCGCTGAACTATGGTTCCTCCACGTCTGCTGTGGAATTATTATCGCATTGCATTGTTTTTTTCCAGCTCCGGCATTCTGTATAAGGCTTTTGATTTTTAACTGTATATAAAATCTACACGTCGCGTCGAGGAACCCTGAACTATTTATAAGCTAATACCAGTAAGGTACTCCACCCGGACCTGTCCTGCTCCTGGCCCAGCGGATGCGCGGCCCGCTCTCGGGACTGTCCCAGGAGAGAACCGTCTCCCCGTACACAGCCGTGTCAAACAGCCGGATACCTTTGTCTTCAATTATTTCCAGCACCTCCGGATGGGGGACTCTGAACCTGTT
>SL_5KL_010_SEDDRAFT_10002259_pt1 | contig 10869 bp, 3 predicted proteins | sample SodLakKL_010_SED_FD_9118 | JGI IMG/M metagenome (IMG submission 9118)
CCGTTCCTGGAGGGAACATCTGAATGTGGAGTATTCATTTCCTGGAGAAGGAGGTGGAGGTCCGGTTATTGTCGGACCCAACGGAAACCGGGTGACAAGTGATTATCTCTTCTGGTACGATGTATCCGATCTCATCGAGGGGAGTTCTGTGAGGGCCGGGGTGACGACCACCCGGCCGTCTGGATATACCGGGACATTTGATGGCCGGATCAAGCTCGTAGCCCTTGTCGTAGCCTATGACGATGGATCAACTGATCAGGTCTATTACTGGATCAACCAGGGGCATGATACATCAACGTACCATGATGAACAGTATGTCGGTCAGACCTACTTCGATCTCCCCGACATTCATGAGTATCCGGTTTCAGCTGCACTCTCGGTTATCCATCTCTCAAGTGTGGATGGGAGGTACTGGATCAATGGCCAGAGGTTTGATGGAAGGAGCATTACCCAGGGGTCATATTCGGGATCGAACCGGTGGAACGTCCTTGATATGGTCGATGGTCAATGGGTCTGCACCCTGGAGTACCAGAAATTGCCTGATCATACCTTTTATAAGATCCCACTTGCGTTCCTCGAAATTGCATATCCACAAGAGGTGCCAAGGACAGGTGAGATCATTGTTGAGTCAGCACCCTCCGGAGCATGGGTCTACCTGGATGGTGTGAATACCACACAAAGGACACCAACCACATTACGGGATGTACTTGTCGGAGAACATACGATTCTCCTGAAAAAAGATGGCTATCATGATGCCTTCGAAACAGCTGTTGTATACGAAGATGATATCACTTTTCTCTTCATCGAACTTGATCGCCTGCCATATGATCCCGAGGACGGACGCCGAGACGGAGTTTCCCGATCAAGCGGATACCATGGCGATATACTTACGCTGTACCGGAGCGGTGCGATCAACGGGACAATGGTCACATCATCTGCAGGGTTGTATACCGGGCTGCTGACCCGTGGTCGTGGAGATGAGAATACCCATGAAGTGAACCTTCCTGAGAATGCCACTATTCTCGATGCCCGGTTATATGTATACACCACCTGGGGCCATAATGCACGGACACGGGCAGGTATATACCCTGATATTTCTGTGCATCTTGATGGTCGTCTTCTGGCAGAATCGGTTGTCTACACCGATCGAAAGGGTGTCGATCCCTATGATTACCCCCTCAGCACCCATGCCTTTGATCTCCTGGATACAATTACAGAGAGCGGAAATTATACCTTCCTGATCACAAACAATGGCCAGACTGATGACGTTTTTGCCTTGTATGGGTCAGTTCTTTTAATCCTTGCAGAGGTTCCGGATGCCCCGCTGCTGCAGTACTGGATCTATGAAGGCTGTGATGTCATCCTTGCTGATCCGGCCTTTGGTACAACGAGCGAAGATGCAACAACCACCGTTGAGATCCACGATGCTATCGATGTTGAGCAGGTCTCTGTGGCAACATTGTCGGTTCTGTCAACTGCGGGTTCAGGTATGCCAGAGAAAGATAACATGGTCATCTTCAATGGTATGGAATGGCCAAACACTCTCACTGGCGGCTCCTCTGAGATCAGCATAGCCACGCTCCCGGTGCTGGATTATCTTATGCCGGAAGAAAACCGTATATCAATCCAGAGTTATGCACCTCCCGGAGGCCAGGGTGACTATATCGAGAACAGGAACGTGTTTCTTACCATCCGGATGGCAGATGAACATGATGACGTGCATATGATCGCTCCTGGTCCAGAACTACAGAGACCAGTTGCAATCGATGAAAGGATCAGAGCATATACTGATGCCAGGGGCCGGCTTTCTGGAGGGAAGCTGTATCTGAATGAGAGTAACGTCATGGCTATTATCTCTCCGGGCACAAGGATCATCGGATCATCAGGGGAGGTTCTTGACTTTATCGNACTCAGCACTACACTCCCCCCGGAGGACAGTGCCGGGTATCGCCCGGAGCGTGCGTTTATGATTGAGCCTGATGGTGCAACTGTTGATATACCTCTTCTCCTCACCATATCAGGAAACAATACCCGAAATACCCTCCTCTTCTTTGATGCCGGGGAAGACCGGTGGGTGTCTTTCGATGGTCCTGTAAGCACCTCATCGACAGATATCACTGCCAGGATCAGCCGCACCGGACTCTATGGTGTCGGGATTGATCGTATGAAGGATCCCTCTATCGAAGAAGAGAGTGTGATCTCTGAAAATAGGTCATTCTTTACCCATATTCTCTCGATTCACAACGGGATGAATATCCATTATCTGTATTCAGAGATGCATGGAGTCAAACGTCCTCCAGTTTCAGAACAAACAACCGTACCAGAACAAACAACCGTGCCAGCACTCCCGGATGATACTGATGATGGTGACTATATTTCTCCGCAGATCACCATGATTGATCATTCCAATCTAACCTATGATCTTACCGTCAGGTCGAACCCGCCTGGTGCACTGATTATTTTGAACGGAGAGTATATCGGCAGGGTAACGCCGTTTACGATCAATGACCTGAGAGGTGGGCGGCACTCTCTTGAGCTCACCTGTCATGACTACCATCCAGTACACCATGAGGTTGATCTTACCATGGATATGACTGTGGTCAAAGATCTATTTCCGCTGAGATCCGGGTTAGACCACTTTAAGGTGCCGGATCCTATGGGCTACAAGGCAGAGTATGGTGGTATCTATGTTGATTCCCGGCCTGATGGAGCCGACATTTACCTGAATGGCAGACGGATCGAGAGGCAGACCCCGTTTGTGATCTATGGAATAGCACCCGGGAGCCATACGATACGGCTCCGCCATGCAAAGGCTACATTCCCCGTTGAGATGAAGGAGGTCTGGGTGAGGGCAGGGGCAATCACCCCGGTCTCTTTTGTACCCCATGATGATATCTCCGTGCGTGAGTTTATGGTTGATAATGAGGAGTATTACGGGCTCAGGTTCTCCATTAATGGCTTCTTCCCTCCGGCCACAGTTCCTTCAAAGGTTGAAATCGGTGGGATCAGACGCTACATCACCATTCAGACAGATACGTCGTACCTGACATTTCCGATCCCTGGTTCCCGTGTAGACTGGACGCTGCCTGCTACCGGCAGCATCTTCGTTGACTCTAATCCGCAGGGAGCGTATATTACCCTTGATGGATTTGATACCGGGTATGCAACTCCGGCCGTCATCGAGAATGTTTCTGCGGGTTTACACCGTATTAGTGTTTCAAAACCAGGTTTTATCCCTGTAGAAGAAGAATTCAGGATGAGACCATCAATGTATGGAGGGATTTCCAAATCATTCGATTATAATCTCCAAAAATATTTCTTTGGAACCCTGCATATCGAGAGTGATCCACCCGGTGCCCGGATCTATCTGTATGGCCAGAATACTCATCATACAACCCCGCAATCATTTTCATATCTGAATATCGGGACGTATACTGTTCGTCTCATAAGCAGGGACGGCTCAAGTACCTTTGAAGCAACTGTTCTCCCGTACCGGGTGACCGAGGTGAAGAGGATTCTTACATAAACATTTTTTTGTTTTAATTTTATAGCAAAATTCAATTAGGAAATATTATTAGATATTGTGTTCAAGAACATGTTTGCTACTGGTGGTGCTTATAGTCATAAGATGCCGGGAGTATTCTCATAGATAAAGGACTGGATTTCATACGATGTATCGCAATCGGATTAAAAGGTGATTTGTGATGGTTAACAACAGAATGCCGGGTTTTCTTCCCGCAACACTCGCTCTGGTGATACTGCTTCTCTTTGTGCCACCAGTTGCTGCAGATGAGTATAATGGCAATATGGGCAAATGGATGCATGGCGAGAGCAATATCACGACACAATGGACATATGAAGGACACGGAAATGTCATGTATTCTACGCAACCTGAGGGTGCGTACCAAGGCGTTGGCTGGATCGCAAGAACAGAGACCTGGAGTCCGGCTGATCTGCCAGTCCCGGCCGGTGCCGGGATAGAAAAAGCGTTGCTGTACATATCCTATAACTGGGACACAACCCCGGGAGAGATTCCTGATGTTTTGGTGACCTTCAATGGTCTTCAGATTGATCTGCCTGAACCATATACTGACCAGAGCAACATAGGTTGGTATGGTGATTATATATATGGCCTGTTTGTGCTTGATGTAACCGGGCATTTCGATGATAGCGATGATAATACGCTCATTATGACAGCGAACCCTGGCAACTCGCAGGCCCTGTACCCAACTACTCTTGTTGTTGTATACAGCGATCCAGCTGAACCCTGGAGACAGATCTTCATCAATGAAGAATGTGATCTGATTGGGTATTCAGCAACCGCCATAACCTATCAGACGACCCAGGCGGAAGCAACCGCCTATGCACCCTTCACCGGTCTCTTGATCGATCTGGATGGGGTTAAAAGTGCCACCCTCCACAGCTTCGCGGCAAGTGCAGGTCCGGATGAGGGGAATCTGATCTGGAACAATGCAATTATAGAAACCGATGCCTGGCAGGGAACTGCCAATACAGCCTCAGCTGAAGTCTTTGACGTCACTGGTTTCCTGGCTGATACGAATATCGCCGGTATCCAGGCAACTGAGGGTATCATGGTCCCCATCCAGCAGATCCTGGTGGTTGAATATGATCATCCACCAGAAGATCTCCCCCTTGAAACCGTCCAGTCCGGAACAGTAACAGGAGGCTTCTTCTTTGAGTCTGAAAATGTCTGGGGTGCGAAGCCAGATGGTGCGGACCGGACCGTAACATTTGATCTTCCTGAGTATGACTCGATCGAATGGGCACGGCTGTATACCCTTGTCTATTGCGGACATATGGAGGATGACCGTGCCGGCCGTGTCATTACATCGTTTGATGGCGGAGCGGGAACGGTCGAGCTTGGAAATGAGCTGCTGAATATCCCGGCTCCACAACGCGGACAGGTGTACCGGGTAGCCGATCATGTGAACCGGGTGACAAGCGACTACCAGATCTGGTATGATGTCACCGGTGAGATTACCGGGACAGAGGTAACCGCCCATGTCCTTTCACAGGAGGTTGATGCCGACTGGGATGGCAGAATCCGGTATATCGCACTTGCTGTTGCATACACCAATGCCGACGGTGAAGAGACAACCTACTGGTTCAATGCAGGCCATGCCGTGACAGCTCCAGGATATAATCCTGAGCCCAGAGAAACCGTCTTTGATACGAGTGTTCTCACCGAACAACCAGATGATGCGGAACTGACAGTTGTCTATACCACCTGGCAGGACGCGACATACACCTTTGGGGATACCGTTCTGCCTGATACAGGCACCGGAGGCCAGCATTTTGGCGCCAAGACCAACTCCTGGTATATTACGGATATCTCTGATGGCGAACCAACCATGCTCTCTGCCGAGCGTATCGGATCCTCCTATAAGTGGACACTGGCGGCTCTTGTAACTCCGGCTCCACCACCTGAAAAATCACATGGTGTCTTCCGTCCGGCTACCGGTGAGTGGATATTTGCTATAAACGAACACTGGACCCCAACACCCTTAGCCGACCGCCAGCAGTTTGGGCAGGCAGGAGATATCCCTATCTTCTATGACGGAAAACCTGGGGTCTTCCGAAACGGCCAGTGGATCTTTGCAGAAGATGAACTCTGGACGCCAACACCGGCAGCTGACCGCCGGCAGTTTGGGCAGGCCGGTGATATCCCGGTTGTCCTTGATGGCAAACCCGGCGTCTTCCGAAACGGCCAGTGGATCTTTGCAGAAGATGAACTCTGGACACCAACACCGATAGCCGACCGCCCTCAGTTTGGTCAGGCCGGTGATATCCCGATCTTCTATGACGGAAAACCCGGTGTCTTCAGAAACGGCCAGTGGATCTTTGCAGAAGATGAACTCTGGACGCCAACACCGATAGCCGACCGCCGGCAGTTTGGGCAGGCCGGTGATATCCCGGTTGTCCTTGATGGCAAACCCGGTGTCTTCAGAAACGGCCAGTGGATCTTTGCAGAAGATGATGAATGGACCCCAACACCGATAGCTGATCGAAAACAGTTTGGGCAGGCCGGTGACCACCCGGTTACCGGTATCTCTGTGTGAGAAGAGAGATCACACTCTCTTCTCTGTATTTTTTTTCTGTTTGTATTGTAAGGCTCAAGAGATGCAGCAGAGTACCTGTGATCGTGGGATTTGCCAGATGCAGTATTGGGTTCAGCTACATTCGATATATTTATTATGTACTGGATCATCTCCTCAACAATCATAAAGAAGCAGATTGAGTCGTCACCATACGAAAACAGGATACTGTATCATTGATACAGGCACGAAACGCTCACTTCCCGGTACCTGTGTCCTTTGGTCTGCCAGATCGCTCAGTACGCAATCCAGATCGATTCCACCATCTAACAATATTCTCTTTTCGAAGTGGTGAACGTCCTCTCATCTGTCTTCCTTTGATTGAGAGTACGTGAGGTGCACTATCATGTTACGAAACCATAAGATGGTAAGAATTCTTGCAGTCCTGTTTCTATGTGCCTGCATGATTGCAGCAGTGCAGGCGGATACTGCGTATTTTGAGGAGGAATCCGGAGAAGGTACTGATTGTTTATCATGGAACAATCTGATGAACAGGGATCCTTCTGGTTATGTGTATGAGTCGGTTATACTATCAGCTGGTGATTGGACACAGCAGACCGATAGTGCCCCGTGGTCGGGACGCTCCCTTCATACTACCGTGCATATGAATGACGGCAGTATCGTGTTGATGGGTGGAAGGGGGGATGGAGCCGACTTCATGAATGATGTCTGGCGTTCGACTGATAACGGCGCAACCTGGACACAGCAGACTGACAGTGCTGCGTGGTCTCCACGGAGGGGTCACACCAGCGTGGTATTGCCTGACAACAGCATAGTAGTCATAGGTGGCTTTGATGGCACTGTCAGGAGAGATGTCTGGAGGTCGACCGATCAGGGTGTCACCTGGACACAGCAGACCGCGAATGCCGCATGGTCGGCACGACAGCATCACACCAGCGTTGTGATGCCTGATGGCAGCATTATCCTCACGGCCGGGTGGGACGGCTTTCCTCAGAAAGATGTCTGGCGATCGACCAACCAGGGGGTTACCTGGACATTGATGACTGATGATGCTGAATGGCCCAGACGGCTCTCTCATACGACTGTGGCATTACCGGATGGCAGTATTGTACTGATGGGTGGCTTTACCGACGATCCACAAAATGACGTCTGGCGGTCGACCGATCACGGTGCCACCTGGACACGGCAGACTGCAAGTGCAGAATGGCCTGCCCGGGAAGATCACACCAGTGTAGCATTGCCGGATGGAAGTATTGTGCTTATGGGCGGCAGGGATAACAGCTTATTGATGAAGGATATCTGGAAATCAACGAATCAGGGGGCTACCTGGACGCAACTTTCTGAACCCGGGTGGTCGGCCCGCTCAGGTCATGCCTCTGTTTCGATGCCGGATGGGAGCATTATGCTGCTGGGTGGCTGGGACCAGAGTTATAGGAATGATGTCTGGCTCCTGGAAAGCGACATTCCCATTCCAACAGAATGGATAGAGATGACTGCAGATGCAGAGTGGTCGGCACGATCCGGCTTTACCAGTGTTGTGCTTCCAGATGACAGTATCGTGCTGATGGGCGGATCTGACGGTACCTATAAAAATGACGTCTGGCGGTCGACTGACCAGGGTGCCACCTGGATGCAGCAGACCGATAGTGCCGGATGGACGGGTCGTTCCGGACACTCCAGTGTTTCACGTGCTGATGGCAGCATCGTCCTGATGGGTGGCTATGACGGCACCTACAGAAATGACGTCTGGTGGTCGACCGATCAGGGTGTCACCTGGACACAGCAGACTGCAGGAGCGCTGTGGACAGGGCGCCAGGGCCATACCGGTGTGGTCATGGCAGATGGCAGCATCGTCCTGATGGGCGGCTATGATGGCACGATCAGAAATGACGTCTGGAGGTCGACCGATCAGGGTGCAACCTGGATCCCGCAGAACCTGAATGCCGGTTGGCCTGGACGTTTGGGCCATACAAGTGTGAAGTTGCCTGACGAAAGTATTGTAGTGATGGGCGGAGCTGATGCCGGCTACAATCCGAAGCATGATGTCTGGCGATCGACAAACAATGGTGTCACCTGGACCGAGATGACTCCCCATGCCTGGTGGTCAGCGCGAGTTCTTCATGCCAGTATTGCAATGCCTGACGGCAGCATTCTCCTGTTGGGGGGTCTTGCTGAAGGCGCTCTCATGAATGACATCTGGCGGTCGGCAGATAACGGTGCCACCTGGACGCAGATGGCAGCAAGTGCCGATTGGTCTGCCCGCTCTGCTCACACCTGCGTGCTGCTGTCTGACAGCAGCATTGTACTGATGGGCGGATGGGACGCTGACGGCAGGATTAATGATGTCTGGAGGCTGAAAGCTGAAATCCCACTGCCAAAGAGATCGCACGGGGTATTCCGCTATGGGATGTGGATCTTTGCCGAAGGTGAAGACTGGACCCCAACCCCGGCAGCAGATCGCCCTCAGTTTGGGCAGGCCGGTGATATCCCGGTTGTCGTTGATGGCAAGCCCGGTGTCTTCCGAAACGGCCAGTGGATCTTTGCAGAAGATGAGCACTGGACTCCAACCCCGGCAGCTGACCGTCCTCAGTTTGGGCAGGCCGGTGATATCCCGGTTGTCGTTGATGGCAAACCCGGCGTCTTCCGAAACGGCCAGTGGATCTTTGCAGAAGATGAACTCTGGACCCCAACACCGCTAGCCGATCGAAAACAGTTTGGGCAGGCCGGTGATATCCCGGTTGTCTTTGATGGCAAACCCGGTGTCTTCCGGAACGGCCAGTGGATCTTTGCAGAAGATGAACTCTGGACCCCAACACCGATAGCCGACCGCCGGCAGTTTGGGCAGGCCGGTGATATCCCGGTTGTCTTTGATGGCAAACCCGGTGTCTTCCGGAATGGACAGTGGATCTTTGCTGAAGATGAGCACTGGACGCCAACACCGACAGCTGATCGAAAACAGTTTGGTCAGGCCGGGGACCACCCGGTTACCGGTATCTCTGTGTGAGAAGTGAGGTCACACTCTCTTCTCCGGAATTTATTTCTCTCTGGCCTGTGAACTCCAGAATACCAGGAAAACATGTTGAAAACCGCAGGCGCCTGTTCACAGGAGTATGACCGGGATTACTCAATGCGAGTGCTGTCTGGGGGCTCACGATCCCGGTCCTGTATACTCGCTGGAATCTACAATCGATCGCTAATAAGAAAAAGCTTTTATATTTATTATGTATACATCTAATTTATCCGAGGTTTTTGGATATGAAACGTTATTATGTAAAACCAGGGTTTTTGGGTGTCCTTACACTCCTCATTCTCTGTTCCTGCATTATTACAGGAGTCCAGGCAAGCCAATCATATGATTTCGTCGCCTCATGGGGGTCAGGCGGCTCAGGTGACGGGATGTTTTATGGGCCATTTGGCCTTGCAGTGGATGGAGATAACAATGTATATGTTACCGATTATGATAACCACCGCATTCAGAAGTTCGACAGAACCGGAAACTTCATCATGAAATTTGGATCTGCGGGATCAGGCAATGGCGAGTTCATGAATCCACACGATCTTGCAGTTGATGCTAACGGGAATATTTTCGTTGTAGATTGGGGCAATCACCGCATCCAGAAATTTGATGCCACCGGTACCTACATCAGGCAGTGGGGTGCCAGGGGTCCAGGGAATGGCGATTTTCACTGGCCTTCAAATATTGCCGTTGATGCAGACGGTAATGTGTATGTGGCAGATACCGAAAACCATCGTATCCAGAAATTTGACAATGCCGGCACCTTCATTACAACTTGGGGGACAGAAGGGTCCGGAAACGGAGAATTCAAAGGACCGCGTGGGATTGCTGTTGATGGAAACAACAACGTAATTGTTGTAGATTGGGGCAACCACCGCGTTCAGATGTTCGATAATGAGGGTTCCTTTATCGCTGCATGGGGATCTCATGGATCGGGCAACGGGCAGTTCAGGGCACCCTGTGGAATCGCAGTCGATCCTGTTGGAAATATTTATGTGGCAGATACAGACAACAACCGCATCCAGAAGTTCAGCACTGCCGGCGCTTTCATCACCGCATGGGGGAGCGGGGGATCAGGCAATGGAGAGTTTGACTTCCCCTTTGACATTGCAGTCGATTCAGATGGATTTGTCTATGTATCAGATACCGAGAACCACCGCATCCAGATGTTTGCAACAGATCGTCCCATGGCCAGGCCCGGGGATAGGCCTGATGCTGAAGCCACTCCTCTCTCTGTTCTGACCATCGTCGCTGGAATGCTCGGTTCCGCTGTCATCTTGGCAATAAAGAGAAGATAATCCACTCTTCACCTTTTTTATCACAATTATTAGTATCGGGCACTCCTCTATTGCATACTCGCCCGGGCAGCAATCCACATGGAAACCTGGGATACGCTGCCTGCCGGATCATGAAGCCTGGAATAGATCTCTTTTTTATTCTCCTGTGACAGAATTGTATCAATGCGATTGATACTTACAGTCGATGTTGCTCCCCAGAAAGTCCTGAGCCTTCGCAGAACCGGAGACTATGCAGAGATCGGATCCATGATCCGCGAGGTCGCCTCCTACATCAACAAACAGCATATCGAGGTTATCGGCCCTCCTGCCTACATCTGCCATGAAGAAAGCCCTGAAGCTGTCCAGCAGGCAGCAAAGGCAGGCAATGCCGATATTGAGGTAGTATTTCCAGTTGTTGGCGAGGTGGTGGGTCATGGTGATATGACGGTCTATGAACTTCCTGGTGGAGAGATGGCACGGATTATTCACATGGGACCAT
>SL_5KL_010_SEDDRAFT_10002261_pt1 | contig 10866 bp, 10 predicted proteins | sample SodLakKL_010_SED_FD_9118 | JGI IMG/M metagenome (IMG submission 9118)
CCATCGAGCCGATTCAGCACCATCAGGGCTCCGACCAAGGCTCCGTTGTGTTTGACTGGGACGGCTAAGGCGGTGGTAATGCCCAGTTGCTCGGCCAGATCTTGGCGAATGCGGACATCGGTTTGGGGATTGCAGACCAGGGCAGCCTGTCCGGACTCAAGCACTGCGCCGCAAAGGCCAGATGTACTGGTTTGGCTGCGCTTGCCTTGAATGAATGGGGCGTGTTTGCCCACAGCCGCTGCATAGACGATGGTGTTGCCCGCATCCTCGGCGATCGCCACCACGGCGGTCTCAGCTTTGACGAGTTGCTGCACTTGTTCGGCCATTTGGGATAAGGTCATGGCTGCCTCCTGGGCATATTAGTAGATGGCTACAACCATTTTGTACCTGTCATATCGATTCCACCTGAGCGACGCTCAGCCCAGTCGCATCGGCCACCTGGGCGATCGCCATACCCATACTCAACGTAGACAAACATGTTGCCCCCCACAAAGCCATCCTCCCGTGCCTCCAGCCAGGGACGCAGACCATCCATCAACAGGTCCATCTGTAGCTGATGGCGCTGACTTTCCATCGGTTCTCCATCGTCGTAGGGGAGTTCGGCCTGAGTTGGGGGTAGGGTTACCCCCAAGGCGGCCAATTCAGTTGGGGAAAGGGTCATGGTTCAAGGGATGACGTGGCAAGTGATTTGATCATAGCGGAGTACCCGTCTAGCCCCATGCAGGCAGTCGGAATCAGCGTACTAAACTAGAGTATGCACATAAGGGACGACCATGACGGCTCTATCTCCCCAGGTCTCCATTCAAACCTACCCATCGACAGACGGCGAGCCCGTGGCCGAAACCTTGGTTCACCTCTACGCACCCTGGAGGTGCTGCGGCAGTACCTCCAGGGTGCGGGCAACGGTGCTGAGCAATCAGTTTCTCTACTATGCCCAGGGCTTCCCCAAGTTGCGGGTGGTTCCCGATGTCATGGTGATTTTCGATGTCGAGCCGGGGGGGCGCGACAACTACAAAATTTGGGAAGAAGGTCAAACTCCCACCGTCATTTTTGAGATGACCTCTGCCGGTATCCAGGAGCAAGATCAGTCGTTTAAGAAAACCCTTTATGAACAGCTAGAGGTGCAGGAATACTGGCTATTTGACCCAAAGGGCGAATGGATTGCCGAAAAGCTCAGGGGCTACCGCCTGCAGGGGGATGAATACGCCCCTATTGCAGACAGTATTTGCCAACCGTTCAACCTGCGATTAGTGGTGGAAGATACCCTGATCAGCTTTTACCGCCTCGATACGGGTGAGAAGTTGCTGATTCCCGATGAACTGGCCCAGGCCCTGCAAGTCTCCACTCACCAGCTAGAGGCAGAACGCCAGCGGCGATCGGAGTTAGAGTCAGAACTGGCCCGCTACCGAGAACGGTTCGGAGATCTGGAGAGGGAGTAAAACATCCTGTCATTCCGACCCACCTCAGGCTGTCATTCCGATCAGCGGGAGGAATCTCTGTCTCTGCATCAGGCGAGATCCTTCGCTCCGTACCCTGCGGGAAGCAAGCTACAGGATGACACGTACCTGTCATTCCGACTATTCCCAGGTGCTGGAGCCTTAACGTTCCTTGGGGAACGAACACTCCACTGTGATCTTGAGATTGGCGTCAGCTGTGCCCTTGGTGACGTAGGGCACCCCAGCTTCCCCCGCTACTTTCATGCCAAATTCCAGCGTTACCTTATCGACGTTGGCTCCGGCCATCTGCCGGAACGCATTCAGGGTGTAGCTGGTGTAGGCGCGAATGGTGCCCTGCATCGCTTGAAAACTGCGCGCGACTTGCTCGCTGGCCCCTTTGGCGGTGCGGGTGGTCTCGCCGGGAGGACTAGCGGTGGCTGCGGAAATATCGTCTACGTTGTCGGTCGTCTCGATGTAAATGACCGTGCCATCATCAAGGGTTAGCGGAGCCAGTTGAGTCATAGGAGTTGTCTATAGATTGGCTATCAGCGGAGAGACAAGCCATACTGATGGGGGCGAATCTGCTGTTCAGAATACTAGCTAACCCATGAGTCGGGATGCTCTGATCATTGGAATTAATCAGTATCACCACAGCAAGCTGGGTAATTTAAACTCCCCCTCGACCGATGCGGAAGCGATCGCTCAAATTTTAGGCAAGTATGGCTTTACAACCGTTCGGCGGTTGCCGGAGGTGATCCGCGATGATACGCCCCAGGTAAACCCCAAGGGTCAAGTAACGCGGCAAGAACTGAGAGCGGCAATCGTTCAGTTATTTAAGCCTAATACTCAGAACCAACTGCCAGATACTGCACTGCTCTACTTTTCAGGGCATGGGTGGCAAAGCGACTTGATTGCCACCGATGGCTACTTGGCGACCAGCGACAGCGACCCGACCACAGATTTCGGTGTTGAGCTGCAATGGCTGCGGGGATTGCTTGAACAAAGTGGTGTGCGGCAACAAGTCGTCTGGCTAGATTGCTGTAGTAGTGGCAGTCTCCTGAACTTTGATGAGGTCAGGTCTGCTAAGCAAGGACAGGCGAGGGATCGATATTTCATTACCTCATCTCGTGATTTTGAGGAGTCTTACCAGGATATAGCCTCTCCCTACAGTGCCTTTACCAAAGCATTGCTGGATGGACTAGACCCGAATAACTCCCCAACCGGCAAAGTAACCAGTGAAAACCTGGCCAACCATATGTCGCAGGTTTTTGACGGACAACCTCAAAAACCTATTTCCCACAGCACGGGCGGCACCATTGTGCTGACCTACGGAGGGCAGGGGACAATACCCACTCCACCCCGGAAGCGATACGACATACCGTTACAAATGCCGCCACTGCCGGAGCACTTTGTGGAGCGGCCCGAGTATCAGCAGGCAGTGAGAGACTGCCTGCTCTCTACCGACCCGAAGGTGTTTGGCACCCTGGTGGTGAGCGCCATCTATGGGCTCGGGGGCATTGGTAAATCGGTGCTGGCCGCCAAGCTAGCGCACGAGGAGGCGATTCAAGCCCGGTTTTCTGACGGCATTCTCTGGGCCACCCTGGGCCAAAGCCCTGACCTGTTGCCGTTGCTCAGCGGCTGGATTCAGGCTTTGGGCGACACTGACTATAAGCCGACGGCGATCGAGTCGGCCTCGGTACACTTGCGCACCCTGCTGTACGACAAAAAAGCCCTGCTGGTGGTGGACGATGTCTGGCACCCAGAACACCTGGAGCCCTTTCGGGTGGGTGGTAATGACTGCTGTGTGCTGGTCACCACCCGCGAAGCTCGCATCCCCGAGGCCCACCGTTACGACCTGGACGTAATGAGTGAAGCGCAGGCGCTGGCTTTGATGACTCAAAAACTATCTGAACCCCTGCGGGAAGAGGAAACCCAGCAAGCCCTGGCCTTTGCGGAACGGGTAGGTTACCTGCCCCTAGCCCTGGAGCTGGCCGCCACTCAGATTGAAGAGGGGGTGACCTGGGCCGAACTGTTGGAGGACTTCCAAACTGAGGTGGTGCGGCTGGAAACCTTAGATATTTACAGCCAAGAGGACATCCCTGACGATGCCAAGCGGCGTAAGTACAGCCTGCTGGCCTGCTTTAACCTCAGTCTGAAGCAGCTTTCCACCGAGCAGCTGCGCCAGTTCGCCTGGTTGGGCATCGTGCCAGAAGACGTCAACCTGACCCAAGCGATGGCCACGACCCTGTGGCAGGTCACCCCCCGCCAGGCGGGGGCGATTCTGCGCAGCTTTAGTGCCAAGGCGTTGATGCTGCCAGGGGCAAAACAAGCGGGGAACCAACGGGCCTACCGGCTGCACGACCTGATGCATGACCTGGCCCAACGGCTGTTGACCAGTCCCCCCCACCCGGCCCGAGACGGAGACTTGCCAGGGTTAGGGCTAACTAAAGCCGAGGCCCACGACCAATTGCTGGAGCGCTATCGGGCCCAGACTCAAAACGGCCAGTGGCATACCCTCACCGACGATGGCTATATCTATGCCTTTCTCACCTGGCACATGGAACAGGCCAAGCGCCCGGAGGCGGTTCATCAACTGTTACGGGAAACCAATGGGGCAGGTCGCAATGGCTGGTACGACGCCTGCGATGCCCTGGGCAAACCGGCTGGCTTTGTGAATGATTTGGCTCGGGCCTGGGGGGTTGCTGAGAGGCACTATGAGGCTGACCCAGAGACCGCGTTGGCGCTGCTATTTCGCTACGCCCTGATTCGGACTTCTCTCAACAGTTTGGCTAGTAATGTGCCCGCAGAGCTGCTGGGTGCCCTGGTTAAGCACCAAATCTGGCAGCCTGCCCAGGGGTTAGCTTATGCCCAGCAGACCCAGGAGCCTTGGCGGCGGGCTGAGGGGATTGCTGCGCTGGTGCCTTATCTGCCGGAGTCTTTGCTGCCGGAGATACTGAAAACCATTGATCAAATTCATGACGCGGCTTACCGATCATTTGTGCTCAGTAGACTGGCTGATCGTTTCCCGGCCCATTGGCCAGAGGTGCTGTTAGCCATTAGCCAGATCCAGGATCGCTACGGTAACGACAGGCGTGATAGCGAAGGCTTCTTGTACCGCACTAGGGCCATAAGTGAACTGGCGAAACAGCTACCACCGGAGTTACTGCCCAGAGCTCTGGAGGTCACCCGTCAGATTAGCGATGAATACGACCGCGCCAGAGCCCTGAGCGAACTGGCGAAACAACTACCAGAGCTGCTGCTGGAGGCTTTGGAGGTGACGCGACAGATTAGTGATGAATCTGACCGCGCCAGGACTCTGAGGGAAGTGGCGAAACAGCTACCACCAGAGCTGCTGCCGGAGGCCCTGGAGATCACCCGTCAGATTAGGGATGACTCCCACTGCGCCACGGCTCTGATAGAACTAGCGGAACAGCTACCGGAGCTACTGCCGGAGGCTCTGGAGGTCACCTGTCAGATTAGCGATGAAAACTACCGTGCCAGTGCCTTGAGTGAGCTGGCGAAACAGCTACCGCCGGAGCTACTGCCAGAGGCCCTGGAGATCACCCGTCAGATTAGCAATGAATACGACCGTGCCAACGTTCTGAGTGAACTGGCGAAGCAACTGCCAGAGCTGCTGCAGGAAACCCTGGAGGTCACCCGTCAGATTAGCGATGGATCCTCCCGCACCAACGTTCTGAGGGCCCTAGCGAAGCAGCTACCGCCGGAGCTGCTGCCGGAGGCGCTGGAGGTCACCCGTCAGATTAGCGATGAATCCTCCCGCGCCTTGGCACTGAGGGAACTGGGCAAACAATTGCCGGAGCTGCTGCCGGAGGCACTGGAGGTCACCCGTCAGATTAGCGATGAATCCTCCCGCGCCTTGGCACTGAGGGAACTGGGCAAACAATTGCCGGAGCTGCTGCCGGAGGCGCTGGAGGTCACCCGTCAGATTAGCGATGAATCCTTCCGCGCCAGGGGACTGAGTGAATTGGCGAAGCAGCTGCCGGAGCAGCTGCCGGAGGCGCTGGAGGTCACCCGCCAGATTAGCAATGAAATCTACCGCGCCTGGACCCTGAGTGAACTGGCAGAGCAACTACCACTGGAGCTGTTGTCAGAGGCACTGTAGGTCACCCGTCAGATTAGCGATGAATACTTCCGCGCCAGGGGACTGAGTGAATTGGCGAAGCAGCTGCCGGAGCAGCTGCCAGAAACCCTGGAGGTCACTCGTCAGATTAGTGATGAATACTTCCGCGCCTCGATCCTGATTGAACTGGCGAAACAATTGCCGGAGCTGTTACCCGAGGCTCTGGAGGTCACCCGTCAGATTAGCGCTGAAAACTACCGGGCCTCGATCCTGGTTGAACTGGCGAAACAACAGCCGGAACTGTTACCCGAGGCTCTGGAGGTCACCCGTCAGATTAGCGCTGAATCCTACCGGGCCTGGATCCTGGAAGAACTGGCGGAACAGCTATCATCAGAGCATCTGCCCGAGGCTCTGGAGGTCACCCGTCAAATTAGCGATGAAAACTACCGTGCCAGTGCCTTGAGTGGACTGGCGAAGCATCTACCCCCGGATCTGCTGCAAAGTGCCTTCAGCCTAATAGGGCTATTTAGAGATAAGTACCATATGGCCTCAGCCTGGCGAGGTCTACTGCCGCGTTTAGAAGAGATGCAGGTGGATATGGCCTGCTTTACGAAAGGCTTGGACACCTTGGCGTATCAAGGCCGCAAAGTTTTCATTGGCAGTCTTCCAGACCTGAAAGACACCCTGACTCGATTAGGGGGGCAGAATACCCTGGCGCTATGCCTGGAGGCGATGCGAGAGGTGTGTGCCCAATGGCCTTAGGGGCACGCCTTCACTAACCGAAACCCCACATGGGTGGTGCCGGTATCCACCGCTTGGGACTCGCGGGCGGCGGGCCGGTAGCGGCTGCAATAGTTTTTGGCGCACAGGTAAGAGCCCCCTTTGATCACATGGGTAGCTCCATCCTGGGGCTTTTTAGGGTCATAGCTTTGGGCCTGGGTAGGGCCGGTGGGGTCGTGGTGGTGGGCCAGGTCATCGTGGAGCACGGTATACCAACTGGCGGTGAGTTCCCAGACATTACCGGCCATGTCGTAGAGTCCGTAGCCGTTGGCCGGGTAGGACATGACTGGCGCTGTGCCCAAGTGACCGTCGGCTTTAGTGTTGAAAAAAGGAAACAACCCCTGCCAGGTATTGGCCTGTTTAGCAGAGTACTGCTCTCCCCAGGTGTAGGTCCACCCCTCGGCCCCGCCCCGGGCGGCGTACTCCCACTGGGCCTCGGTGGGGAGCTGGCGATTGGCCCAGGCGGCGTAGGCTTCGGCATCTTCGTAGGCGATGTGAACCACAGGGTGATTCTCCTTGCCGTGCAAATCGCTATCGGGGCCATAGGGGTGTCGCCAGTTGGCCCCTGGTGTCCAGTGCCACCAGCTCAGGTAGGCCACCTGTTGGAGGCCCTCGGCGGGGGGCTGAAACACCAGGGAGCCTGGTGCTCGTTCCTCCTCTGGCAAATCGGGAAATTCCTGCTTAGACAGGGGTCGTTCTGCCACGGTGACATAGCCGGTGTCGGCCACAAAGGCGGCAAACTGGGCGTTGGTCACTTCGTGGGGCTCCATACAAAAGCTGCCGACGGTGACATCCTCAGCGATTTTCTCCTCCACAAAATCGGGATTATCCGACCCCATGGCAAACGTGCCGCCAGGGATGAAGACCATGTCGCTGGGACAGGAGGAAGAGTCAGCGAGGGCGGGGAGAGAGAGGCAGAGCAGTATGCAGGGGAGGAGAAGTGGGAGAAGGTAGCGAGGGAGAGGCATGGTGGGTGGGGTTTGAGGGTGAGAGGACCGTGTAGGTTGGGTAGCGTGAAGCAAAACCAGCAAAGATGGCTTGGGGTGAAAGTTTGCGTCACAGATCCCAGGGTTCTGACTGGGGAGGTGCCGCAATTCATCGCCAATGAACCAAAGAACCCTGGGATCTTGGCATCCTGCTTTTCTATGTTGGATTTTCTACGGGTTGCGCTTGCCGCTTGGCCCAAACGTTATAGGGCAGGGCCGTCACCGCACCCAGCACCACGTAGGCGATGACGGTGGGGATGGCGTTTCCGGCTCCATTGGCGGCGAGGAGAAAGAGGGCCATGCCAGCATTGCGGGCAATGGTGCCGGTGGCGATCGCCGATCGCACCGAGATCTCTGGCCCGCCCAGACTGTGCCCACAGGCCAAGCCAAAGACCACGATCAACGGGATGGCCACCAGCCCGCGCCAGGCGATGGTGGGCAGCACCACCACGCTGATGCCCAGGGCAAACACCAGCAACACCGCAAACAGGGTGCTGGCAATGGTAGACAGCATTTGGCCGACGTTTTCCGCCTGCTTGCCGCTGAATTGTCGCAGGGCTAGCCCCAGCCCTAGGGGTAGAACTTGGGCTAGGAGTACCTGCTTGGCAATGGCCAGATAGTCGGTACTGGCGTCAATGGGGGCAAACAGTTGGGTCAACACCCACAGCGTCAGCGGCGTGGTGACAATCGCCAGCAGGGCCAGGGTGACCTGTAAGCTAATGGCAATGTCTGGATTGCTACCCGCCATCGCGGCCCGCCGAGACAGTAGCGGTGCCCCCGGTGCCGCCGCCAGCACCGCCAGCCCTAAGGCCACCCGGCCCACCCCCTGGCCGCCGCCACTGAGTACCAGATAGCCAATCACCGCTGCCCCAATCGGAAACAATACCAGGGTGGCCAGCAGCGATCGCCCCAACAGGTTGGGCTGCTGCCACAGGGTCGTCAGGCTACTGGGCGGAGTTTGCACACCCAGAGTCAGCATCAAAATGAAAATCGTCAGGGCGGTTAGGGTAGTGATCACCCGGCTGTTAAGGGTAAATACCTCTGCCATTTGCACGCCCCCCACCACCAGGGGAATGAAGGCCGCCAGCCCTAAAAACAACAGCACCGTGGCCACCACCAACCCCTGGGACCAGGTGGGGGTGTACTTGTAGTCGCTGGATTCAATGCTCTTGAGGGTAGCCCAGTGGTTGACGATCGCCATCACCAGCGTCACCAGCCCCAGGGTCATCAAACTCAGGCCCAGCACCCGCTCCTCGGTCAGAGTCGTCTCGGTGCGATCTAGGTAGGTGAACAGGCGATCGATGCCAAAGCCAAAGCTAATCATCGACAGGGCGGTGCGAATCCAGGCCATCAGGGTACGTTCTTCGGCGGCGCGGGTGCGTTCCTTGGCCAGTTCTGTCCGCAATTCGGCCAGGTCAGTGCGTTCGAGGGATAAGCCGGTACGCTTTTCCGCCATAGCCGTGCGTTGCTCCGCCAGTTCTGTACGCTGCATGGCCAACTCGTTGTTGCTGAGCAGGGAGGCAGGGATTTGGGGTTCAGGGATAGTGGACATGGGAGTAAGGGAAGAGTGAATGGGTGAATGGGTGAATGGGTGAATGGGTGGATGACGGGTGAGGGGATTAAAGGGATGAGGGGATGCTTTGTAGAACCCATCTACTCTCCTACCCATCTACCCTCCCACCCCTGCTGGGGTGGGTCTTACGCGATTAGGGGGCTGATCAGGATGCCGAGGAAGGCGATCGCCCCTAACCCGGCGAGGATGTAGGCCACCACCAGGGAAGGGGACTGGCGGGATTGGTAGATCAGATCGTTGCGCTGAATACGCTTGAGTTGACGCTGATGATCGAGGGCGGCAAACAGCATGGCAAAGGTACCCAGAGCCACGAAGGCCAGACCCAAAATGCGCGACAGCCGCAGCGGGTTAACGGCATCACCCAGGGCTTGGTAGATGGCGGACACAATCCGCTCAATCCCAAAGCCAAAACCAATCAGTGCTAGGGAAGTGCGAATCCAGGCCATTAGGGTGCGTTCTTCAGCGGCCCGGTTCCGTTCTTTGGCCAGTTCGGTGGCGGGGTTGGGTTGGGTCATAGGGGTGAGGGTGGGAAAGGGTTGAATTTTGAGTTTTGAGTTTTGAGTGGGGGGATGCGTAGGGGCAGACCGACGTGTCTGCCCTCGGGGGCTAGGGGGACGGATGGGTTTTGAATTTTAGGTGGGGAGAAAGTGAGCTATTCTCAGGACAAACGAGGGTATAACTGTGTCATCTAATTACCTGTAGGCGAAATGACAGATTCGATGCCTCAAGAACCTATTAACCCGACCAATGAATTGGCGAAGGAGCGCAATCGGGCGGCGGCGGAACGAACGATCAATGCCTGGTTAGGCATTTGCCTGAGCTTGATCGGTTTTGGGGTTGCCTTTGACCAAATTTTTCGCAGCTTGCGACAGCGCTTTCCCGATCTGAACCCGGCTATCACCAGGGAAACGGCCACGCTGATTGGCATGGGGTTTGTGGGGTGGGGGCTGGTGTTGTTGGGGATCGCCTTGGTACAACATCGGTTAGCCATTAAAAGTATTGCGCGGCCAGATTATCTCATGCTGTCGGTGGGGGCCTTAAACCGGGTGGTGGTGGTCGGCATTCTGAGCCTGGGGATAGCCGGGTTGGTAGCCACGCTGTTTTTAATCTAGGGGGGCTCGACCTAAGGTGATGGCGAGAAAAGCCCAAGCCTCTAAATCTGCGGTTTCCTAGGGCAGTGTCAAGTTTAATTTTTAGGGTGTCGTAGGGTGCATTCGCGAAGCAATGCACCGCTGAGTTGTGAGCCCCAGCGAAGCAATGCACCGCAGGGAAGCCAAGCCAAGGACAGGCAAACCCTAAACCCCAGCATTGACAGAGCCCTAGGGCTCTTCGGTCTCCTAGGGCTTTGGTGCTGCCAGGGCATCTTTCCCAGAGGCTTGGCTTCTCTAGCGCTGACAAGGGATCGACCCAGGGGAAGACCGATACCCAACCGACCAATGGGGCATTGCAGTACGTCATGGTCATATTTGCAGCCCCAGCCAGAGGAAAGCCAGAGTGCCCACGACCAGCACCGCGAGCCCCATGATGCCGCCTAAGGCTCGACGGGGAGTATAGTGATACACCGGCGCTTGTAGTCGTTGCATTTCTCCCTGGTAATCGTGGATGGCTAGCCCCAGGTTGATCACACTCAAGCCCACAAACGCCAGGCTGAGGCCGTAGGCCCAGATGTTGATAAAACGACCGCCGGGGGCAATGGCACTAACCACTTGATCAAGCCCCACCCCGATGCCCATGAGGGTAAGACTGCTGCGCACAAAGGACAGGAGGGAACGATCGGCGGCTAGATGGTTACGCTCGCGGGCCAGCTCATCTTGAGGGTTGAAATCAGACATGGGGCAGCGGGTGGGAATGTGAGAGCTTGTGAACGTTGGTAGGGAAAGCTAAGGGGCAGGATCAAAGGGGGGAAGATCGTCTAAGGAGCTATCCACTCCCGGTTCGCTCATTTTTGAGTGAGGTCGGCCAATTAGGTTAGATTTGGGCTATGGAAACTCCTCTAACCGTTATCACAGA
>SL_5KL_010_SEDDRAFT_10002263_pt1 | contig 10855 bp, 12 predicted proteins | sample SodLakKL_010_SED_FD_9118 | JGI IMG/M metagenome (IMG submission 9118)
GATATCTTCGGCTTTAAATCTGAGCAGGAATTAAAAGGCTTGAATATGAGCGATCTCTACTATGATGCCGCAGAACGGAAAAAAGCATCGGATCAGGTCATTGAAAGCGACGGCTACGCCGCGCTTGAACTCAAACTGAGGAAAAAAGACGGCACGGTGATCTGGTGCCTGGACACTGCCCAGCTAACCAGGGATGAGGAAGGAAACCCCCTTTATTTTGATTGTATTTTAGAGGACATTACAGCCCGCAAAGAAGTCGAACAAAATTACTTTTCTCTCCTTCAAGAATACGAAAAAGTATTCAACGGAACCCAGGATGCCCTGTTCCTGGTAGAAGTTGTCGATGATAATACCTTTAAGTTCATAAGAACAAACCGCACCCACCAGGAAAAAACAGGCATCAGCCTGGAGCAGATCATGGGAAAAACTCCCAGCGAAATACTCGGACCTGAGGCGGGACGAAAAGTGGAAGATAATTATCGGCGCTGTATCCAAAAAGGAGAACCAATCTACTATGAAGAAACCCTGAGCCTGCCCGGGGGAAAATGTGTCTGGCATACCACCCTGACCCCGGTTTTCCAAGAAGGCAGGGCGGCCTACATAGTCGGCTCCAGCCAGGACATTACAATTAGAAAAAGGTACGAGGAAAGACTGCAGTACTTAAGCCTGCATGATCCTTTGACCGATCTTTACAACCGGGCCTTTTTTGAAGAAGAGATGAAACGTTTTGAAAAGAGCAGGGATTACCCGATTTCTATTATCGTTGCCGACCTGGACGGGCTCAAGGCAGTAAACGACAGCCTGGGCCATGCCAGCGGCGACGAATTGCTTAAGCTGACCGCTGACATACTGCGCCGTTCCCTGCGCTCATCGGACATCCTGGCCCGGGTCGGAGGAGATGAATTCACTATAATTTTGCCCAATACAGATATAGCGGTAAGCCGGGAAATTGTCGAGCGCATCCGGTCCAGCATCAATGAATACAATGAACAGGAACCCAAACTGCCTTTGAGCATTTCCATTGGCGCAGCCACGGCGGAAAAAAAGAACAGTTCCCTGGAAGAAGTGTACAGGATTGCCGATGACCGGATGTACCTGGATAAGATAGCCAGGCGAAACCCCGGAAAAGAGGGTAATTAACTGTCTCCCGCCCACAATCACATCATCCAGCCGGGAATAACGGTACAATTCTGCCATAACAACTTACCGGCGTTATCGGCCGCTGTTATTATTCAGCACACTTCTTACCAAACCGGCTGCCCCGGAAATCATCATATCCCCGTGAGGCACTGCCATGTAACCGAGATTTTCAGCCAGCCCTCTGCGCGGGCCGGTTACGGAAACAAAACCGAAAGAATGATAACCGGCTTCAAGAAGAATAGCGCAGCCATGCCCGTGATCAGCAAAAACTTCTTCATGGGTCAGGCTGCCTCTTCTAAAGCGGTCCAGGTAATCACCCAGGTGTTCGGCAGTAAGTCTCCCCGTATGATGCTCAAAAACACCGTAGACCCTGCTGCCGGCCACCAGGAAAGCGATGGTGTGCTGGTTGCCCACATTAACCAGCATGCAGCCTTCATTTTCTGCAGCTTCTCTGACCTTTGGATCTTCCAGGGTGCCCATTATGGCGGCTGCGCCGGTGTCCATAGCCCAGATCTGCCCCGCTTCTTCCCGGCAGCTCTCCATGACCGCCTTCATCCTGGTAAAATAGCCGGGCACGCTGTTCTGATCATAGATCAAGTCCCCCAGGCTGCCGCCTGAAGTTAAAAACCGTTCCCAGTGCTCGAAACGAAACTGGCGGTTGCTCCGATCAGGAGAAAACCCGTGATCCTGGACAGCAAAAGCAAATACGGAAGGGAGCTCTACCCCAAAAGGCTTCAGAGCATCCCTTAAGCCCGGAATATCAATATCCTTGAACTCCACCGGCACACAGTTTTCAGGTGCAGTATCTACCACCTGGACTCCCCGGGCAGCCACTTTCTCCAGGTCGTCTTTAATTGTCAAAGCCGCCTCTTTTGTAGCATAAACTTTATGACCGGCTTCAATATGATCCTTGATAGCACCGGAAGAACTGCCGCCTCCCATTAAATGGCCGTGGACAAAAATATCCCGGCCTGCCTCAGTCAATCTTTTGATCTGGCCGCCCACAATCCGGGTCTGGGAAGGCAGGATCAGCTTAACATTGTTTTCCATTTCCACCCCGGGCCGGTAAATCAAAATATCCTGGGTTCCACTGCCGATATCTACAGCAAGTATGCCGCCCCTGTTTTGCCGTTCCGTCGAATTCAAGTTATACAACAAACCCTTTCCTGGTATTTTTAATCAATACTTGTATGGCAATTATTTATCACTCAGTCCTGTTGATTGGCATTCCCCCGAGATATCATCCTGGCAATATCATCAATAAAATGATCAATATCAGAAATTCCTTCAACGACATATTTGTAAACATCCCTGGTGTCGATTTGCTCATAAAGATGCACTACACGGTTACGGAAACGCGCCATTGCCACATAGGTGCTCTGCATTTCAGGAGATAAAACTTCGTTGTGACATAATATCACAAAGGCATCTGCATTGGTTTTCGGCACCCCGTAAGCCCCCCTGGAAATAATATGGTTGCATATATCCAGCATTGCTTCAATCGCGGTCTGAAGGTTGTATTTTGCGGAATCATATTTCTCAAAATCTTTTATGAAAACTTCTTCTGGAATCTCTTTCAGCTTTTCCAATTTAGCCTTGTTTTCTTTAATCACCCTGATTTTAGCAAGAACCTTGTTCTCATCAATCACCGGTTCCAGACCCCCCCTTTAAAGCCTTCTACAAAATCAACCTTCATTTTATATAAAGGAATGCCGTAGTCAAAATAAAACTTAAGCGTTTTTTCCATGAAGTTTGCTGTGACTATCTTGTTTTCCTCATAAATAATTTCACCCGTTAACAAAACTTGATGGCAAATATCTACCCTGGTTTTATTTAAATTAGTTATGTCAATATCGTCCCGGCCTAAAATCATAGAAATTTCAGCATCAATCAACATTTCTTCCTTAAGGGAAAGGCTTCGGTAGAAAAGAATTGCCAGGTCCAGATCGCTTCTTTCAGGATCATAAAGCTCAGTACCGTATGAACCAAAAAGGTACACCGTTGCAATGTCTTTTTGAGAACCAAAATAATTATTTAATTCTGGCATAGTCTTTTTCAATAACTCATTATTCATTATAACTTCACCCTGCCTGCATTATATAACAGTTGCCGGTATTATGCATTCCTGCTCGAGGGCACGCTTTCCAGGGGTGACAGGGGGACGTTTCATCTGTCATATCTAAATAATTAAAGCACCTTCTTTTCTCCGGGCATGGTTATTTTAAAGGTCTGGCCCTTTAGCTATTAGCATGGCAAACTTTTCCTGCCATTCCGGGTAATTATCCACGTAGTTGTAACCGCAAACAATCGAGATATCCCTCGATTCGGCTATTTTCTTTATCATTTTTGCCCCTTCCCGGGTTTCTTCCGGAGGGCCGTACGGATTAAAAACCATGCTGCCGGGCTTTAAGAAAACGTAATCGCAAAGAAAAAGGACATTTTTGAACACATAAATTGTAAAGCCCTGAGTGTGTCCGTCTACATGGAAAGCTTCCAGTCCGGCCTCTGTAAAATCGCCGCTGAATCGATTGTCAAAGGGAAACCGCCGGGCAAGCTCATTAGAGCTGTCACGACCGTTTATCTGCACCTCTGCGTCAAAATAAGACCTGTACATGTTGGAAGCCCCCAGGAAGTGATGGTGGGTAAAGGTAATAACATCGACAGCTTCCAGTGAATCATCAAAACAGGAGGGGCAGTCAATCCAGAAAGTTTTACTTTCCGCTTCCACCCTGTAGGCAGCATGCTCATAACCCAACCGGGGCTGAGAACGGAGCTGGGTTATGCCCGGGGCAACATTTTTTCCCTCAACCCGGTATTTCTCCGAACATTCTTCCGCAGTTAAAAATTTATCCTGCAGCGCTCCGCAAAAAGGGCAATAATGAGGGTGGTGCCCGACCATATTATAACCGCATACTGTGCAAACATACTGTTCACTCATTTCAGTTCAACTCCCCTGGAATATAATATTTAAAAACAAAGCTCCAGTACCGGTGCGACGGCAGATACTTTTTACAATCCTTCTTCATAATAATCAACAGGGCAATTGAAAGTATGGAAACCTTAATTTTGTTCATTAAATCTCCACTTCCCTGAGGTAGCTAAGATCACTTATTAATACCTACTGAGTTAATATTTCATATTCCTGCCATATTTAAAAATTTGCTGTTTATACCAAAAATAATTACCCTCATTTAATCTGTCATAAATAAAGATGCGAGAGCCGATTCAGATCCGGGATCAAGATAGAAACATTAATATAGAATTGCTTGTATATTCTGTATTTTGCCTTGACTAAAAGGTGGCGATATTATAGGCTAGTAATATGAGTAAAAATCATTTACACAAGGAGGTAACCAAGTGTCCAACTATATAGAACCCGCAAATGAGCTTAGCACTGAAGCGAAAGACTTCGTCAGAGCCCTCCACAGCCTCAGGGAAGAAGTAGAAGCAGTGATCTGGTATCACCAGAGGATAGACGCCTCTGATGATGAAACCCTTACAAAAATCCTGGAACATAACCGCGACGAAGAAATTGAACATGTGTGCATGGTTTTGGAGTGGCTTAGAAGAAACATGCCCGGTTGGGACGAAGAGCTTCGTGAAAACTTGTTTACAGAAGGGCCTATCGGTCACCCGGAAGAAAACAATGAGCAACATGATAAAAACCCGGCCACACCGGGCAACTTAAACCTGGGCAGTATGAAAAAATAACAGGAGGGATTACCATGGATTATCTTAAACGCCAACTGGCGCCTTTAACAGAAGAAGCCTGGCATGGAATAGAAGAAAGAGCAACAGAAGTTTTAAAAAGCATTCTAACTGCCCGTAAAGTTGTACATGTAGAAGGCCCCAAAGGCTTAGGCCATACTGTAATACCCGAAGGCAGGTTGACGATACTGGAAGAAGAGTCGGGAGAGGTCAAAACCGGTCTTTACAAAGTCAAACCGTTAATAGAAACCAGGACTGAATTTACCCTGGATCGCTGGGAAATGGACAATTTAACCAGGGGTGCCCGGGATGTAGACCTGGGACCGCTGGAAAATGCTGCCAGAGAGGCGGCCCTGTTTGAAGAAAATGCCATATTCAATGGTCACGGGAAAGGCAACATTGAAGGCCTCGTCCAGGCCGCCGAAAAGACCCTGGAATTCGGACAGGACGCTTCTTCAATCATGGATGCAATCACAGATGGTGTTCTTACTCTCCGGGATAATTTTGTTACGACACCTCTCACCCTGGTTGCCGGGGAAAAAGTCTGGCACCAGATCAACCATGAAGCAGGGGCCTATCCTCTATACAGGCAGATCACTGAATTAATTGAAGGCGGCATCCTGTTCTCACCCGCCCTGGAAGGCGCTTTACTGCTGCCTTATGACCACGAAGATTTGGAATTAAACCTGGGAATCGATTTTTCGATCGGCTACCAGGACCATGACAGCAAAAATGTCAATCTGTATATTGCTGAATCTTTCACTTTCAGGGTCCTCGATCCGGCCCTGATAGTTAAATTTAATTCCTGATCAGGAAAGGCTGCTCTGCAAGCTCAACCTTTGAAAGGGACTGCAATTAAGGGCGCTCAACTGAAGCGCGTTTCACTTCAGGATTAAGGATTAAAATTCCCTTAATCCTGAAGTATTTTGTATTTTTGGCAAAACCTTTCGAACGTCTCGCAAATACTGGGGCACACCATGTTTATAAGGATAATCATATAATAATCCAACCTTTATCTTACAGCTCACACAGATAGTACGCCGTCTAACACTTTCATACCCTTTGAACCCTGAGGAGGTAAAGAATATTGATTCCCAAAAGACAGCTTGGTAAAACAAAATACGCAGTTTCCCTTTTCAGCCTGGGCGGTGAAGCAACATTAAATAAGCCGGAACTGAAAGACGAGGCAGAATCAATAATCAACCGGGCCATAGACCTTGGCGTCAATTATATAGATACCTCACCTACTTATGGCGACGGCCACAGTGAAAACAACATCGGCCAGGTGATGGATTATCGCCGACAAGAAGTTTTCCTGGCGACCAAAACCCGGGACCGCTCCTATGACGGCACCATGCGGCTTTTGGAAAAAAGCCTGGAACGCCTGCGCACAGATTACCTGGACCTCTACCAGATCCATAACGTACGCACAAAAGAAGATCTGGAAGAGGCTTTTGCGCCGAATGGAGCAATCAAGGCGCTGGAAGAACTAAAGGAGAAGGGGGTAATTCGCCACCTAGGCATTACCGGGCACAGGGATCCCGACGTGCTTTTGCAGGGGATCAAAGAATATCCCTTCGATTGCATTTTGATGTCTTTAAATGCCGGGGATATCCATCATGCTTCGTTTCAGAAGGAATTGCTAAAAGAGGCGGCCAGTAAGAAAATGGGTATAATCGCAATGAAAGTAACGGCTTCCGGGCGTCTACTGCAAAAGGGCGGAATTGCAAACATGAAACAAGCCCTGGAGTATGTCTTTTCGCTTCGGATCAGTACGGCTATTGTCGGTATATCGAATTTAGAAGAGTTAGAGGAAAATGCAAAAATTGCAGCCGAATTTAAACCGCTGGATGAAGAAGAGATGAAATACCTGGAATCCTTAACCAAAAAGAATTCAGAAGAGGCAAACCACTTTAAGATTCACTGGTAAAGCAGATAAAGTATTAGAATTTGCCCGGGAATAAGTTTAAAAAAACAGCAGCTGTCGTGCAAGGAGGAAGGCTGATGAGCCGTTTTACTTTTCCCGTTGGCTACCACGATATCCATAGAATAAAGATTGTCAATTACCAGCTTAACCGCTGGCACTCACTTGGTTACTGCCGACTTGAAGATCTGAAAACAGCGGCGGCACATATGCGGGGGATGGACGATTTCAAGAATGAAATGGTTCGTGAGGGGGAGAGGGCCCTGGCCGAAGAGCGCTATATGAATGGCGCCTTCTATCTGCGCGGGGCAGAATTCTTCGTCCCACCTTACGACTCCGACAAAATTGGCCTCTATGACCGCTTCATCAACCTCTTCTACAATAAGGTTGCTTCCACTGACCCCATCGAACGGGTGGACATTCCTTATGCTGGCGGCGCACTGCCGACCCTGCGCCTTCCTGCTCAACAGAAAGAAAAGCACGGGACCATTATCATCCACGGCGGATTCGATTCCTTCATGGAGGAGTTCTACTCCATGGCCTGGTACTTCGCCGAACGAGGATACGAAGTAATACTATTTGAGGGGCCGGGACAGGGCGGTGCCCTGAAACATCATCAGCTTTACTGGAACAATGAATGGGAAAAACCCACAGCTGCTGTGATTGACCACTACGGCTGTGAGGATGTGACCATCCTGGGCATCTCGATGGGAGCCTGGCTATGTGTCCGGGCTGCTGCTTTTGAACCCCGCATCGCACGGGTGATTATCATGGGTGTGGGCTACGATTTCCTTGCTGCAGTACCCGGACCGCTGGTGGCACTGATCAAATTCCTGTTTAGGTTTCAGGGATTCTTTGACCGCATCAGCTGGCTGCAGGCCCATTTCAGCCAGCAGGAACGCTGGGCCCTTTACAATCTGCTGCACATCAGCGGCAAAGAATCACCGGCAAAAGCTTCCCGGGTAATCCTGGACATGAACACTGAAAACCTCCACTCGGACCGGGTGACACAAGACGTGCTGCTCCTCACGGGCGCAGAGGATCACTTCGGTCAGTTCAACATACACCTTAAGCTACACCGTATGCAACTCGAAGCCCTGACCAACGCCCGATCGGTGACAGACCGGATCTTCACCCGGGAGGAACACGCTCAAAACCACTGCCAGGTGGGCAACATTGGGCTGGCTTTGGATGTTATGACATCCTGGCTGGATAATATATCATGAAGCAAATGGGGTCAGGTCTTGAAATATAATAATTAACATTTTTTTAAATGAAGAGGTGGAAATATGAGCGGCCTCCCTTGAGATAAAACCTTTGTTTGACAAGCTATAAGAAGGCGGCACAGTCGACATGGAACCCCAGGAAACTTTTTTCAGCAAATGCTACGGTTCTCTTACGGACAAATTTGGTATAATATGGCATATCATGCAAGATGATACTGAAGTGTAAGCTTTGCTTTTTTTACCTGGTGATTTTAATATCTCCAGGCAATCATTTAATGGCGGCGATTGCCCATAAAGCGATTAAACTGGCCTGACGATCACGGAGCAGGCAAACCAACCCTAGTATTTGTGCACGGTTGAACATGTGACAGATGGATTTTCAGATTTTATCATCCCCATCAAAAAATGATGATGAAATCATTTCAGAATGGGGATTGTGCTTATATAACAATGGGTGCTGTTTAATTTAAAATCATAATAAGAATTATACTCGGACAACGTCAGGATATTATTCAGAAGTGGAGTTAGCAGAGGAAGCAACCTAGCCTGTTTAGAAATTGAAAAAATAAAGATTATCTTTTTATATAAACATTCAAGGAGGTTCAATCATGTCGATCGAAAAAAACAAAGAGATTATTTCGCGTCTCTTCGAGATCGTCAGATCACATGACCTGTCGGCGCTCGAAGAGGTCTGTGATGAAAGTATCGTGTATCGAAGTCCTGAGGTAGAAGTGCAAGGTCTCGACGACTATCGGGAAACGATCCGCGAGATGATCGAGACCTTTCCTGATCTGAATCCGGAACTGCAAGAGATGATTGGCGAAGGCGACCGAGTAAGTTCCGTTCATATAGCTCGGGGAACTCATGAAGGCAACTACGACGGGATCGCACCAACCGGGCGGAGAATGGAGCTTGTCGTCAGCGACCACTTCACCCTGCGCGGTGGGAAGGTGATCGAGCACCGAGAGTTCAACGACGTGCTCACCATCTTCAGGCAACTCGGCGTCGCTTCCGATGAGCTTCGCCCCGGCGGCAGGGACTGGCCACGGCGCGGTACGCTTCTGCGTCCGCAATGAGGCATGGCCCCAATTCCTCGCACAGAAAACCACCACCTCTACCTACCATCTAACGACTACAGATCGAAGTCACCGATACGGCTCCCCTGGTGCCGGAATGCTTACAGGACTCAGATGGACAGATCAACAACGTGCCGAGGATCGACTATACATCGTCGAAAACGCGGTTCTGACCATCGCCTTCGTCTACGATACCTCTGATTCAAAGAGTCCGAGCCAGATTGCAAGACATTCGATGCCAGAGCAAAGCCCACAAGGTTCGATATCAACAAGAACACAGAGCTTATTTAACCTGGCGTTAACGGAATGCTTTAATGGAACGACAAATAATTTTCTACTGGAGGGTTAAAAATGGCAAACGAAAATAAGAATTTTCAAAAACAACACGCTTTTTCCAAAGACGCTACCGGGACGGTGACTGTTAACGGCATCCGATTAGCCTACGAAATTCATGGAACCGGGGATATTCCTCTTGTCATGGTGCATGGATCATGGCTTTCCCGCCAGCCTTGGGATCCGATGATTCCACAATTGGTGGAGTCTTTTCGCGTTGTCACCTATGACCGCCGTGGGCATGGTGAAAGCGAGCAGCCGAGTGGACAGGGCAGCATCCGCGAAGATGTCGCTGACCTTGCCGCCCTGATTGAGCATCTGGGGATAGCCCCCGCATGGGTGATTGGACAGTCCTTTGGTGGCTCGATAACGCTTCGGTTGGTGGCCGAGCGCCCCGACCTCATCCGAGGCATCGCAGTCCACGAGCCTCCACTGTTCGCGCTGGTCGCCGCCGACCCTGCCATCGGCCCGATGCTCGAGGGTTCTGCTCAGTTGATCACCGCAGTTAAGGATCGGATCGCATCCGGCGATCATGCCGGTGCCGCCGAACAGTTCATCGAGGAAGGTCTGGGAGAGGGTCTCTGGGCCAAACTTCCACCCTGGTTCAGGCAAATGATGATCGAGCATGCACCAACGTACCTCGACGAGGCGAACGATCCGGAACAAGTCGCCTTCGATCTCGAGTGGATCAAAGGATTCGCGCGTCCGGCTCTCCTTACGCTCGGAGATCAGACTGCACCCGTGTTCCCACCCGTCATCACCAAGCTCTCCGAGGCGCTGCCATCCGCGGAAGTAAGCAGATTTACTGGAGCAGGACACATTATAATGGTGGAGCAGCCAAAGGAGTTCGCCAAAGCAATCAACGACTTCGTCCTCAGGCACACTAAATAATTAGGGTCAGATGAAAGGAGATTGTGAGAAATGGAAAAAATTAAGTCGTTTGACGGGACACCAATTGCGGTCTATAAGTCAGGAAGCGGGCCAAAGCTTCTGCTGGTACACGGAGGGGGTGCCAGTGATCAAAAGAGATGGGATATTGCTGGATTACGTTCCGCTCTTGCCGAACATTTTACTGTTTACACATTTGACCGCCGTGGTCGCGGTGAGAGCGGTGATGCCACTGAATACAAGTTGGAACGGGAGTTCGAGGATGCTGCTGCCGTCGCCGATACTATCGGTGAACCCGTGATCTTGCTTGGACATTCCTACGGAGCCCAGATCGCGCTTGAAACCGCCCTGAAGACCAGCACTTTGTACAAACTGATTCTCTACGAACCGGTTTTTCCGATCGGAGATTTCGAAGAATCCTACTGGGAATATTCCAAGCAGGTGACTTCGAATATGCAGAAGATGGTTGACGACGGTAAGAATGAACAGGCGTTAATCTTATTCCTGAAAGAATTGGTTAATTTAAACCCTGCAGAAATTGAAACTTATCGTTCGGCTTC
>SL_5KL_010_SEDDRAFT_10002264_pt1 | contig 10841 bp, 9 predicted proteins | sample SodLakKL_010_SED_FD_9118 | JGI IMG/M metagenome (IMG submission 9118)
TCCTCGAGGGCAGCCGTCGTGTCCCGTGCCAGGTCGCCCATGCGAGCCACGAAGTCGCGGTGGGCCTCGAGGGCGTCGCCCGTGACGCCGGAGCCGACGTGGGCGTGAATCCCGACGACGTCGAAGCCACGGTCGGCGGCCTCGAGCAGCGTGTCGACGGCTCGCCCAGCCGGAACGCCGAACTTCGCATCCGCGCCGGTTCGAACCTTCTCGTGGTGGCCCGCGCCGATTCCGGGGTTCACTCGGAGACAGAGTCGCCCGTCGTAGCCCCGCTCGTCGAGTCGATCGATCGTATCGCTCGAGCCGGCGGTAATCGTCAGTTCCGGACGGTCTCTCGCAGCCTCGACGGCGAGGTCGAGGTCGCCCGCCGGTGGATTGACGGCTGTGTAGTGTACCTGATGGCCCGCCGCACCGGCCTCGAGGGCTCGGTGCAGTTCTCCCGCGGAGGCACACTCGATACCGACTCCGGCCTCGAGTAAGACCTCGAGGACGGTTCCGAGCGCGTTGGCTTTCGCGGCGTACAACACCTCGGCGTCGGGAAACGCCGACCGGAGTCTGACGGCGTTCTCCCGGACACGGTCCGTATCGAGGACGTACAGCGGCGTTCCGTATTCCTCGGCGGCTTGTTGAAGGGTCGCTGCGTCCCACTCACTGAGCCGTCGGATGGATGGATTGTCAACCACTGTGGCTCTGCTCCCGGTCGTCATTGGTCTCTCAGGGCGTCTTCACGCTCGGTCTGCTCGAGGGTTCGGTCCTCGAGCGCCGTGGCGACGACGGCTGGCTTGTAGGCGCCGCCGTCGAACAGGTCGTGATTACCGATCGAGGAGTCGACGAAGCGCGTAAATGCCCGGCGCTCTGGCGGGAGTTCACCGTAGATGATCTCCTCCTCCACGAGGTCGTAGACGGGGATTCGGGGCGTGAGCAGGGTGTTCTCACCGACGACTGATCCTTCGCCCACGACGAATCCGGAGGTAACCCGGCAGCCAGCGCCCAGGGAGACGTCGTCTTCGACGATGACGGGGGTGCTCTCGACTGGTTCGAGGACGCCGCCGATGAGGGTGTTGGCCCCGAGCTTGACGTTGGCACCGATCTGTGCACAGGAGCCGACGGTGTCACAGGAGTCGACGAGCGCGCCGTCGCCGACGTACGCGCCGATGTTGACGAACGCGGGGCTCATCAGGATACAGTTCGAGCCGATGTGGGCCCCACGACGAACGACTGTGCCGTCCGGCGTGTTCCGCGAGCCGCGTTCGCGGTAGGCACTGGCGTCGGCTAGCGGCAGGACGTCGTTGTAGGTGACGCCGCCGTACTCCCGGGCGTGAATATCCCGGAGGCCGAAGTTGAGCAGGATGCCCTGTTTGACCCAGGCGTTGGCTTCCCAGCCGTCGTCACTGGGTTCGGCGGCACGTATCGTCCCCGCCTCGAGGGCGTCGAGGAACGCCTCGAGCGTCTCGTACTCGTCTTCTGAGATACGTTCGGCGGTGACGTCGTCGGCTTCGTAGCGGTTCCACAGGTCGATAATCGCTGTCTCGAGTGTGTTGGTGGTCGTCATTGGTGGCTGCGTGTTCCCATCGAGTGGGGTGTTGGTCGTTGGCACGAGACTACTCGCGGTCGTGGCGTAGTGGTTTGGGTTCCTGGCACACCTGGCCGGAGTTCTCGACTCATTCGCCGATCACCGCCGAGAAATCGTAGCTCCCTGGTGGCTGGTCGACGAGCCAGGTCGCGGCGTCGACGGCCCCAGCGGCGAAGACGCCCCGGTTTTCCGCCCGGTGTGTTAATCGGAGCTCTTCGTGATTGCCCGCGATGATGATTTCGTGGGCTCCGGTGACGTCCCCTGCACGGAGGGCATGGACCCCTATTTCGCCCGCTTCGCGTGGTTGGTCTCCCTCACGGCCCGGCACGCGCTCGGTGAACGTTCCAGCCGTCTCGATCGCCTCGAGCAGCCGGTTTGCGGTCCCACTCGGCGCATCGCGTTTGCCGTTGTGATGGGTTTCGACCAGTTCGACGTCGTAGCCGGGCAATCCACGAACGATCTCGCCGATCACGTCCACCATCGTCTGTACCCCACGAGCGAAGTTGGGCGCGTGAAGCAGTGGGATCGCTTCGGCGTGCTCCTCGAGGGCCGTTCGCTGCTCGTCGGTAAAGCCAGTGGTCCCCGTGACGAACGGAACACCGGCGTCGGCACACCCGGCGGCATACTCGAGGGTCGCCTCGGGGCCGGTGAAGTCGATCACGGCGGCTGGCTCTCGTTCCCCGAGGAGGGGGCCGAACCGGCCTGCGGGCTCGATAGCGATGCCGTCGACGTGTTCGGCCTCGGCATCGCGGTTGACGGCGAAGGCGACGGTGGAGTCATCACGCTCGGTGAGGACTGACAGGACTTCCCGTCCCATGCGACCAGTCGCACCGGTCACGGCAATAGCGTCACTCATCACTCCCTCGTCGCCGCGACCGGCGTCTCCTCGAGCGTTTCGAGTGCTTCCTCGAGCTGTGCTCGGTTTTCGGGCTCGAGACGCGTCAATGGTGGACGAAGGCGGGCCGGGCCGTAGCCGCGAATCGCCATCGCCTCCTTGACGGGAATGGGGTTCGTCTCGGTGAACAGCGCCCGAACCAGCGGGCCGAGTTCGTGATGGATCGCTCTCGCTCGCTCGTAATCGCCCTCGATAGCAGCCCCGGCCATCGCCACCGTTCGCTCCGGTTCGATGTTTGCGACCACGCTGATCGCCCCGTGACCACCGATCGAGAGCAGGGGGAGTGTCAACGGATCGTCGCCTGAGAGGACTGTGAAGTCCTGCTCGGTCGTCCGCTCGATGATCTCACCGATGGCTCCAAGGTCTCCTTCGGCGGCCTTGTAGCCGGCAATGTTCGGATGCTCGGCGAGGGCAACGACGGTATCCGGTTCGATCGTCCGCCCCGTTCGTGAGGGCACGTTATACACGATTTGCGGAACGTCGACGGCGTCCGCGATCGTCCGATAGTGCTCGAGCAGGCCTCGCTGTTCGGGTTTGTTGTAGTACGGCGAGATGAGGAGAATGCCGTCGGCACCGGCGTCAGCCGCCCGTTCGGAGAGCTCGAGCGCTTCGCGGGTGTTGTTCGACCCCGTACCAGCGATGACTGGGACGTCGTCGACCGCGTCGATGACCGCTTCGACGACGCGAACGTGCTCGTCGTGGGTCAACGTGGCGGACTCGCCCGTGGAACCGACGGGAACGAGCCCGTCGACGCCGGCTGCCTCGAGGCGTTGGGCATCTCTCTGCAGTGTTTCGAAGTCGATTCGTCGGTCCTCGTCGAACGGCGTACACATCGCGGGGAAGACGCCCGCGAAGTCGCTGTCGTGTGTGGATGGCATGATAGTGTTTGTGGGTTGGTTTCACTGGTCGGTTTTCGATTCCAGCGGGCTCCTGGTCGCGCCCGAGACGAGGATGCTACCCTCGCAACGAGCACTCTCACGGCCGTTTTTTCGATTTCGAAAAGCGAGCGGTTGCCGCGTCACTGGTCGAACCACGTCGACGCTCGAGTGAACCGCGGCACATACAGATTGCTGTGTCGGCGACGAACTTAGGGATTGTGAAATCGACCGTTCCTGCCGTCTGCGTCGCTGCGGGCTTCTTTCGATCTGCTTGGAACACTGTTGGCTCTGCTGTACACTCCCCTGCGTACCCTGGCTCGAGCAGCGATCGAGCCCTGGCATCGAGAACCGATACACGTTTGCCCCTCGCTCCGAAGCTACGCGATAGCGATGGACCGATTCGATTATACGGCGTTCGTGGGGTTTCTCGCGCTTGCCATCTCTTCGTACGTACTCGAGGCTGCACTCGTCGGGGCGGCCTTTGGTGGGTTTCTCCTCTCGTTATCGATATGGCGGCTGTACGATGGGAAGCCCTGGGAAGCTCTCGCCTGGCTCGCGTGGGTCGGTGCGGCCGTAGCGCTCGTCCTGTCACCGACCGGTTCGGTGTTTTTCGTCCTCTTTTTCGGCTCATTACTGATCGGACTGGCGTTGCTTTTTGCCAGTCGCCTCGAGTTGCTGCCGAATATCTGGCAGGCTGAGGAGCCAGTAAGCGACCTCGAGTGAGGGTAGCGACGACCACCCAGTTACCTGAGAGCGGTACTGACGACGTCGCGGTTCGACGGAACGCTGCCGGGGTCGGTACTTGTTTATCGGAGCCACGAGAGACACAGCCATGACTGCGTTTCCGCTCGAGGTGCTGCTCGGCATTTATCTTGGGTTGCTGACCGGGATCGTTCCGGCGTTCGTTGCTGGCTCCCTTGGCTTCCTGGTTCGGTACTTTACCGGCGTCAGCCTCCCCGGCTTCGGTGTCGTCGTCCTGGCATTGTCGATTGCCAGCGTACAGGGGGGACTGTTGGGACTCGTCGAACCTGATATCGCCCAATCACCTCGCTTGCTCGTGGCCGTTCTCGTCGTGTTGATGCTCGCGCTGTATGCCCACAACCAGGGTGATAGCCTTGGAGCGTCACTCCCTCGTCGACTCTCGCTCAAGAACCTTCGCCAGCGAACGCTCTCGGCTGACGTGATTGAAATCGTCGGGAGCGTTGGCCAGGTCACGATCCGCCCGAGCGGCGAAATTCGGGATATAGAGGGGTATCCGCCATTACCGCCGACGCTGCGTCAGACGTTGAAAAACGGCTCCTGGCGACTGCCGGCTGATCTCCCACTGGCCGAACTCGCCCGGCGACTCGAGGACCGGCTTCGCACCGAATACGATCTTACTGATATCGCCGTGACTGTGGATGAACGTGGACGGGCAACGATCGCTGCGGCACCACCATCGAGTGGACTTTCAAAACGGGTGCCGGCCGGCCAGCGTGCCGTGTCTCTCTCGACGGTAATCCCGACGGGGCTCGCGCGCGGTGATCTGGTCCGCGTGCGGATTCAGTCTGGCTCTGAGTCCGACAAACCGGTCGAGGCGACGGTCCTCAGTGTCGAATCAGATGCCGATACGAAGGATTCCGGAGCTGGTGCAGACGACACGAGTTCCGAAGACGGGGACCCACCCGCGGCCCCCAAACCAGCCGGGAACGCCACCGCAGGCGGCAATGGGCGAGTGACGCTTGCTGTCCCACGAACAGTGACGGGCCGACTGCTCGCGGCGGAGTCACCTCGAATCGAGGTCCTCCCACGTGGGACAAACGATCTGTTCGAAGCGTTCACCAGGATACGGACGGCCGGCTACGGTGTGAGACACGTCACGTCGTCACCGGTACTTGATCAGTCCGGGGCGGCGGACGCCACACCGAAGGTGGACCCCGCTGCCTACGACCTCGAGGTGCTGGCGATCAAACGCGCCAGTGTTGAGACTGGCGACCGCCGGCGAGGGTGGGTTTTCGGCCCGGGCCTCGAGCGAGCGCTCGCTCCTGGTGACGAGGCATACGTGGCTGGACGGACCACTGATCTCAGGCGGTTCAAGTCGGTGATTCGATGATCGACGTGTTCCTCGAGCCGGCACCCGCACAGGTCGGAAACTCTGGGCTCGTACTCGACGCCGTCGTCCGAATCGTCGGCTTCGCGATCCTCTCCGGTGCCGTGGCAGCCACTGTCGCCTTCGTGTACCGATGGTACAGTGCGGAGTCCATCCCAGAGGGTGTCGCTGTCCTCACCGGTGTCGTCGTGGTGGCACTCTGGTTGAATACCCAGACGGTGTTGCAGGATGCGATCATCGGCGATGCAGACGTCCTCGACCCGGCAACAGCCGTCTACACCGTGGGTGCCTTTGCTGTCAGTGCCGTGGCCGCAGACGGTGCCCGCCGTGCAGGCGACCACCTGGCGACGCGAGCGGTGATCCCTACCCCTCGAGGAATCGACGACGTCGGGCAACTGGTGAGAACCGGCGGTCGGGTCACCACCGTTGTCCTTCCGGAGGAAATCGGCGATGCGGACGGCTACGATCCCGTCGACGACGAAACGAAAGCCGCCATCGCGGGCACCACGCTGTTGTTTCCTCGCCGACTCACCGTTGCCCAGGTTCGTGATCGGATCATCGGCCGCCTCGAGGCGGATTACGGCGTCGGGTACGTCGACCTCGAGGTCCAGACTGATGGGACCGTCGACCGCCTCGCTGTCGGGAGTAAGGCAGCAGGTATTGGCCCGACACTCGCGCCGGGATCGGTTGCTATCGCGCTCGAGGCTGACCCTGCTCCTGACGCGAGTCCGGGAGATACCGTCGAACTGTGGCGTTCGACTGCGGATGAGGAGCCGACCCGGTGTGGGACTGCAGAACTCCGGGCGGCACTCGAGGACGTCGCCACGGTCGTTGTCGACTCCGATGCCGACGTGCTTCGTACTGACGCTGGCGACCACCAGTATCGACTCGTCACGAAACCGGGTGCACCCGACCCGGAACGGGCCATCAGGGCACTCTTGCGCTCAGTCCCGGAGACGATCACCCGACTCGAGGTCGGTCCTGAAAGCCAGTGGATTGGTCAGCCGGTCGGCTCGGTGCCAGTGATGGTGTTGGTGCTCGTCCGTGGTCAGGCGAGTGCTGATGGGAGAGAGCAGGACGACCTCAATGAAGACGTGTTTGCATTCCCCGACCCCGAACGCCCCCTCGAGGCCGGCGATCGGTGTTACGTCATGGGTCATCCTGAGGCGCTCGAGCGCCTTTGAGCGACCGGTGCATGTGGCCGCGGGGCGTACACCGGTTACGTCCCTTGTACTATCATACTCTCTTTCCAGCACGCTCCCAGGACCACAGCTAACCACGGACCAGAACTTCCCTGCTGACGGTACGCGTGGGTAGCTGTGATTCTCACCGGTAACAGCGAAACAGTCGACCGAAACCGTCGGGTTTTACGCCTGCCATCCATTTAGCACTGATATGAGCAGCGAGGACTTTCCAACTGACCGACCCGCGGTGGTGACCTGTGGGTTGCCCTACGCTAATGGCGACTTGCACATCGGACACCTCCGTGGCTATATCAGCGCCGATGCGTTCAACCGAGCACTCAAAACCCTGGGCCAACAGTCAGCCTACGTCTGTGGGTCGGACATGCACGGCACCCCGGTTGCCGTCAACGCCGAAGCCGAGGGTGTCGACCCGGAGACCTTCGCACTGCGGTGGCACGACCAGTATCAAGAGACGTTTCCACAGTTCAACGTCGAGTTCGACAACTACGGACACACCCACGACGACACGAACACTGCACTCACCCAGGACATCGTCCGCACGCTCGATGAGGAGGGGTACGTCTACGAGGATGCGGTCCTCGTTGCCTACGACCCGACGGCCGACGATTACCTTCCGGATCGCTACGTCGAGGGGACCTGTCCGTACTGCGGAGCCCACGCCCGTGGTGACGAATGTGATGAGGGCTGTCAACGCCACCTCGAGCCAGGCGAGATCGAGAATCCAACGAGCGTACGTACCGGCAACCCGGCTGAGTATCGCGAGCGAACCCACAAGTTCTTCCGCGTCTCGGAGTTCGCCGACTTTTTGACTGACTTCCTCGACGGCCTCGAGGGAACCTCGAACGCACGCAACCAGCCTCGTCAGTGGATCGAAGAGGGCCTGCAAGATTGGTGTCTCACCCGAGACATGGATTGGGGGATCGACTACCCTGGTTCCGAGGACGAAGACATCGTCCTGTACGTCTGGGTCGACGCGCCCATCGAGTACATCGCCTCGACGAAACAGTACACCGAACGCGTTGGTGCCGAGGCGTACGACTGGGCGGAGGTCTGGAAACACGATGCGGGCGGCGAAATCGTCCACATCATCGGCCGGGATATCATCCAACATCACACCATTTTTTGGCCGGCCATGCTCGAGGCCGCCGACTACAACACCCCACGTGGAGTCGCCGCGACCGGCTTCATCACCATCGATGGCAAGGGCCTTTCGACCAGTCGTAACCGGGCGATTTGGGCCAAAGAGTACCTCGAGGAGGGATTCCACCCAGACTTGCTGCGGTACTATTTGACGACGACAGGTGGCCTTCAGCAGGACGTCGACTTCACCTGGACGGCATTTCAGGAGAAAGTCAACGGGGAGTTAGTGGGGACGATCGGAAACTTCTGGTACCGATCGCTGCTCTTTGCCTACCGCAACTACGAGGGGACCCCTGACGTCGCGGTCTCCTCGGACGTCGAGGAACGAATCGAGGGCGCTATCGGCGCGGTTCGTGCGGGTGTCAACGACTACTCCCTCCGTGACGTTGGCCTGGCTGCCACACGCCTCGCGCAGTTCGGAAACGAGTACATCCAGCAACACGAACCGTGGAAGCTCACCGACGAAGACCCCGAGCAGGCCGCACAGGTGATCCGAGACTGTGTCCAGATTGCCAAGGCAGTAGGCGTCTTACTCGAGCCAATTGCTCCCGATAAGGCCCAGGCCCTGTGGGAGCAAATCGGGGAAACGGGCTCCGTCGCGGATGCCCACCTCGAGGATGCACTCGAGGCCCCGCCGCGGACGTTCGACGAACCTGGTGAAATCTTCGAGAAGATCGAGGACGACCGCGTCGAGGAACTCGAGGAGACACTCGAGGAGAAGATCGCAGCCGCAAGTGAGGACGACGAGGATGAGGGTGCGTCCGAGAGCGAAGCGGAAACCGAAACCGACGACACCGCCGACGACGAAGCCCCACGCATGGACGACGACACCGAACTCGAGCCACTCGCAACCGATCGAATCAGTTTCGATGACTTCCAGGACCTCGACATTCGCGTCGGCGAAATCGTCGTCGCCGAAGGCATCGACGGGGCGGACGACCTCGCCCGACTCGAGGTGGATATCGGCCTCGAAACCCGACAGGTCGTCGCCGGGATCAAACGGCTGCACGACCTCGAGTCATTGCCCGGCACGAGGTGTATCCTGCTCGCGAACATGGAACCGGCCGAATTGTTTGGCGTCGAGTCGAACGGAATGGTCCTCGCTGCTGGTGAGGCGGCGGATCTGTTGACCACCCACGGTGACGCCGGTCTCGGAGAAAAAGTCCGGTAGTCGAGCGGGTTGTTTTTCCGTCGTCACGTTATTCGCCAGGAGACAGTGCATACGCAAGGCCAACGAACACAGGGCCAACTGCTGTTTGTTTTGCAGATACCAGATGGGCGACCACAATCACGACCAGATGTCTCGGCGCGGGGCCGACTCGGGACCGCAACGTCGGGGAGACGCGCCGGACCAACGAGGAGACTCGAGGCGGCTACTCCCCGATGGCGGAACCGCGGCGGAGACTGCGTCATCGGAAACGGAAGAATTGGACGACGAGAGTGACGCCGATGACTCGGATGAAGAGAGTGTCGGAGACGATGAGGACGCTGGTGACGCCGAAGAGTCGGGTCAACAGGGCGATAGTGAGGACAGTGAGGGGGAAGAAAGCGAGAGTGAGGAGGTAGAGAGCGAGAGTGAGGGGGCAGAGAGCGAGGACGAAGGAAGCGATGAAGGCGAAGAAAGCGACGAGAGTGAGGGTGATGACCCGAGTACAGCGGGCGAGGAAAGCACCGACGAAGACTCCGAGGAGCCTGAGACGGATGACGCTGCGGCGGAGGGCGAAAGCGAGGAGACAGATCCCGGAGAACAACACGGCAACGATGCCGACGAAGTCTATGAGAGTGAGGACACAGCGGGCGTTGCCCACCTCGATCTCGATGGTCTCTTCCTCGATGTGCTTGGCCTCGAGGTCAATTTGAACGAGGTGACGCTCGACGTTTCGGCTCGCCCTGGGGAGGAGAACCTCCTTGGAAACTTGCTCTCGTCCGTCACCGGGCTCCTGGACGGATTAGGGTCACCACTCGACTCGGTGACGAGTGCACTCTCGTCGATCCCCGATGGATTCAAACGTGCCGCAAGCGGCCTCCTCGAGGGGCTGAAAAGTCGCCTCTCGAGTGTGGTTCCCAGCTTCGGATCCGAAGGCGAGGCAGCGGATGAAGAAGAGGAAAGCGAAGACAGCGAGGCGGACGATAGCCAGGGGGGAATCACCGGGTGGTTCCGATCCCTCGGGCAATCTCTCGTCAACGGGCTTCGTTCGCTGTTCACTCGAGCAATTTCCGCTATTCCGCTCGAGCAGGTCATTGCTTCGGTCGTTCGACGCGTGTTACAGGCCGTGATCGGCCGACTCGAGTCGGCTGGCGAGCGAGCGGAGGATGCCGTTACGTCGGACGCTGCTGGCGAAGATGAATCGGGCGACGAATCAATGCAACAGGAAGGCGATCAACAGGAAGCGGAGGCAACAGCATGAGTGATCAGGCACTTTCAGTGACGGAGGGATTGGACTATGACCAGATTGTTGACGACATCGACCTCGAGTCGGTGCTCGAGGGAACCTCCTACGAGGGGGCTGTCGACGGTGACGAACCCATCGGCAGCGAACTCGGTGGGCTACTCGGTGCGATGATCGGCAAAACCCTTGGCGAGCAAATCGGTGCCGCCGTCGGTGATGCCATCGTGGACTCGGTGCTCGAGGACGACGAAGCGGATGCAGACGACGAGGACGAAGCGTCGGAAGCGGATGAGGAATCGTCGGACGAAGCGGATGGAGATGGCGAAGATGAGGATGGTGACGAGCAGTCTGGAGAGAGTCACGATGAAGAACCCGGAGATGACTCGGATGAGGATGATGAGCCCTCGGACACTAATGCGGACGAGGGTTCCGAAGAATCGACCGACGCAGACGATGACTCGAGTGATGACGACGACTCGTGACTCGCCGTTCCAGTGGTCCTGGGCCACGGAACGGGGGAGACTGAACAGCCGACGCGAGCGGGGGCTGTGGCCGCATGAGTGACGCAACCTCCTTGCAGGACATCGTCGTCGACGAAGCACTCGAGGCAGTCGACGTCGAGACACTGATCAACGGTGGCTCACTCCGTGAGGAAATCGATGGCCGCGAAG
>SL_5KL_010_SEDDRAFT_10002265_pt1 | contig 10841 bp, 7 predicted proteins | sample SodLakKL_010_SED_FD_9118 | JGI IMG/M metagenome (IMG submission 9118)
GGGAAAAAACCCGCCGTTTTCGGAGAAAACGGCGACTGGAACAAAAGTTTATGAAACGAAGTTTCCTAAACTTTTTCTACGAAAAACTGCGACGCTACTAGTCCTTCGCGACGCCCTACGGGCGTCGCGTCGCCGTAGGGCGTCGCGAAGGACTAGATTCGTTTCGGAAACAAAGTTTCCTCAAAACCCCTTTTCCAATAAAAAAGGGTTTTGAACTTTGTTTAATGGAGATGCATTATATATTTTAATTTTGAGGATTTATTCCTTTATAGTGACTTTTTAGAGCAGCTTTTACTATGGTTGATTGATAAATTGTTTAAAACTTTTATTAAAGAACAACGGTAAAAAAACGCTTCCCGTTTTTGTAAATTAAGATTTGTTTCTAATTTTAATTTTATTGTTTCCAATTTAGAAGCGGTTGTTTGAAAGTCATCTAACGATACCCTTTTTCCGAAAAAGTGTTGTTCTGACAAAAACTCAAGGAGTTTTTGTGATAGTGGACTTTATAAGATTGACTACTAATAAAAATACGAGATAAAGTATTAAGAATATTAAAAAAAAGAATAAAAATAAATGAATGGCAAAAAAAAGTATGGTTCAACGTGAATTAAAACGTCAACGCCTTGTTATGAAATATGCAACAAAACGTGCAGTTTTGAAAAAACTTATGAAAGAATCTACAATATTGAGAGAAAAATTAGCTTTACATCGAAAAATTCAAGAGTTGCCTAAAAATAGTTGTTTTGTACGTCTTCACAATCGTTGTATGATTACTGGTCGCCCTAAAGGTTTTTATCGAGATTTCGGCTTATCACGTCATGTTTTAAGAGAAATGGCACATCAAGGTCTACTACCAGGTGTACAAAAATCAAGTTGGTAATCTTATTATTTCCAAGAAATCGCCGTTTTCTACGAAAACGGCGAGTTTATTCTGGGAAATTTGTTTCCTAAATAAAGAATTTCTGTGCGAAGTCAGAGCGAAACCCCGAAGCTTTTTTGGTCTCGCGGAAACAAAGTTTCCGCAACACCCCTCGTGTTCTTCGAAAGCAATCTAGGCCCTCGGCCGTTGCACATTCCGACGGCCGAAGGCCTAGACAAAAACTCTTGGAGTTTTTGTGATAGGGTTTGTTTTTTATAAAAACTGTGCGAAGCCCTGTCGGGCTTCGCACGACACTCCTTTTTTCTACGTTGGGATGCAGTATTAGGTAAATTGTCTGTATTTAAAGCTTCTGTTTTAGTTAAAACTTTAAGTTCTCTCCGCGTTTTGCCAAGCAAAACGCGGAGGTCTCGAATCAAATTGAAGGTTTTATTCGATTGAAGTAAAAATTTTTAAATCGCATATCTGTTTTGATAAAAAAGAAAAATTGAAGACTTAACTTAAAAAGTCCAAAACTTTAGGTCAACTGACTTCATATTTTGTAGATCGCAAACGCGCCTAGATCTTTTTTCTTGAAAATATTTAGCGTCGCTTATTTTGTATTATTATTATAATACAGTTATTAAGCTGAGTTGCCTTTTAGGTAAAAAAAAAGAAAATCTTGTCAAAATGCCACGTCACCCTCTAAAAAAAAAACGTACACTTCTACCTGATCCTATTTATAATAGTGTTTCAGTACATATGTTAATTAATCGTGTTTTAAAAAGTGGAAAAAAATCACTCGCTTATAGAATTGTTTATCATTCTCTAAAAGAAATTGGAGAAACTTTAGGACAAAATCCCGTTGAAGTTTTTGAAACTGCTTTAGACAATGTTACTCCTAGAGTAGAAATTAAACCTAGACGTCGTGCAGGCGCTGTTCAATTAGTACCACGTGTTCTTCGTACAGGAAACAGATCAAAAGCAACAGCACTTCGCTGGATTCTTGAAGGTTGTTATAAACGTTCGGGACAACCAATGTTAAATAGATTAAAAACAGAAATTATCGAAGCTTATAAAAAAACTGGTTATGCTATTCGTAAAAGAGATGAGTTACATAAACTAGCAGTTAACAATGCGATGTATTCAAAAAAACCACAGATTGTTATCAATGCTGTTAGTCAACTAACAGCTTAATTTTTAAAGTCTATAACCTTCTGACGAAAACTCGAAGAGTTTTTTGAGAATAACACTTTTCGTAGAAAAGTGTTATTAATTTTCGTAGAAAAGTGTTATTAATTTTCGTAGAAAAGTGTTATTAATTTTCGTAGAAAAGTGTTATTAATTTTTTTTTTTTATTTTTCTTTATTTCTGTCGCGGAAACTTAGTTTCCGCGAGACCCCCGTTTTCTTTGAAAACGGGGTCTGTCAATAAAACAACGAAGTTGTTTTATTGAGACTCCCGTTTTACAAACTAGGCCTTCGTGACTCCCGTAGGGCTCGCGTCGAAAACGGGACTTATGCGGAAACTTCATTTTCGCGAGACCCTGCGCTTTCAAAACAAAAACTCTTCGAGTTTTTGTGAGAACGTCACGGAAACGAAGTTTCCTAAACTTTTTTAGGCAAAAGTGTAATTGCTGTTTCTACGAAAACGGTGAGTTTGTCCCGGAAACATAGTTTCTGCGAAAAAGAAAACGGTATCTAAAAAGAACGAGTTTTTTCCGCGGAAACTTAATTACCGGGAAAAAAATATTGTCTAACTCAATTTTACAATTAGTCTCAAGATAAATTCAAAATGAAACGTAAAGTTCTGATCCAATAAAAAACAAAGATAATGATTAAGAATGTCTTAAGATGTTCTGGCAAAAACTGTTCGAGCTTTTGTGAGAACCACACTTTTTCTGAGAAAAAGTGTCATTGTTATTTCCTTCTGTTTGTTTATTCCCCACAATAACATTTATGTGTGGTGTGAAGCCCTGTCGGGCTTCACACCTGACGGAAACTTCGTTTCCTAAAGCTTATAAAATTGTTTTGCATAGTCCCCATGACTATGTCTAAAAACACATAAATGAAAAAAGAAAAAATTAGATTTTGTTGATTCTAGGTATTGTAAAAAAAATTATTTCCACATTTTTACTTTCAAAATTTTCATGTCGAATAAAATCGAAGATTTTATTCGAGATCTCCGCGTTTTCTTCGAAAACGCGGAAATTTATAGTTTTTATTTTACGACCTATTTTACCTGGCATTCAAAAGTCTAAAATTTATAAAAAAAATGAATTTACAAATTTCTATTTTAACTCCAGAACGTCCTTTTTGGAGTGGTCAAGCTGATGAAATTGTTTTACCAACTGAAACAGGAGAAATGGGTGTTCTTAAGAATCACGCACCCATTATTACTGGTTTAGATGTTGGTGCAATGCTTATTCGTACAAATCAAGAATGGAATTCTTTAGCAATTATGGGTGGTTTTGCTTTAGTTAAACAAAATGTAGTAACTATTTTAGCAAACGAAGCACAATCTTCTGAGAACATTGATCCTGAACAAGCAAAAAATGATTTTGAAACAGCAAAGAGTAATTTAGAAAAAGCTGAAGGTGTTAAAGAAAAAGTAGAAGCTAACTTTGCTTTCAAACGTGCTAAAGCTCGTTACCAAGTAGCAGTAAAATCTAAAAACTTTTAATAAGTAAATTACTTAAATCTAATCTATAAACTTCATAAAGTGTCGTGCGAAGCCCGACAGGGCTTCGCACAAAAACTCGAAAAGTTTTTGTGAGAGCGCGCGATGCGACGCCCGTAGGCAACGCCCGTAGAGCTAGGAGTCGCGAAGGACTAGGGAAACGAAGTTTCCTAAATTTGGTCGTAGAAAAAGTGTGATTACCGTTTTCGACCAAAACCTCAAGTCTCTCCCGGAGACTTTTATAAAAAAATCTTTTATAGAGAAAAATCATATATAAAGATTTATATTAGCGTTAATAAATACATTATTGATAAAAAAACTTTTTTTAAGTTAAATAATGTATTTTTTAACGCTAATGTTTTTTTATCCATTTAACTTTAACTTAGAACCCCTAGTTTAAATTTTTTTAACAACACTTTTTTGTAGAAAAAGTTTACGAAACGAAGTTTCCGTAACCTTAAAAGTGCAGCTTGAGCTGCTAAGTATAAAAAAATGGATTAATTAATGATGAATATGATATAATAATTCTTACATAGACAATAAAGAAATACTTTCGAAGAAAAAATATAGGTCTACGCGACGCCCGTAGGCGACGCGAAGCCTACGGGCTAGCGAAGACCTAGTAGCGTCGCACTTTTTCTACGAAAAAGTGGAGTTATCACAAAAACCCTTCGGGTTTTTGTGATAAGGTTAAATATTGATTCCTCGGAAAAAAAGCTTCGGGGGAGATAAACGTGTCGTTTTCCATGGAAAGGCGAGGTGTCAAAACTGTTCGAGTTTTTGTTTTAAAAAAAAGAGAATCACGCTAAAATAACGTTAATCTTACCTATGACAAAAACTCTTCGAGTTTTTGTCATAGGTATTTTTTACTAACACAGCTTAAAATAATTAATAACATACGTTAATGTTGTATAACTAAGACTTGAAAAAAAAAAATTAAATAAAATTGTGTCGAATAAAACCTTCGAGTTTTTGCCCCTCTTTATGGACCCAATTTAGAGGAAAAATTGTTTATACAAAAACTCGAAGAGTTTTTGTCTCGTTCTAGTCTTATCTTAATGATGTTTGAATTTAACATATAAATAGAAACAAGGAACTCATATAATAAAGAAACAAGTCTAGTAAAAAGCAACTTTGATTTCATTCGAGATACCCGCGTTTTTCGAGAAACGCGGGTATGACACTTTTTCTACGAAAAAGTGTCGTTATCACAAAAACTTTTAGAGTTTTTGTGATAAGAATTAAATTGTATAATTAAACTCAAAACGAGTAGGAGCCGTGTGCGATTAAGTCGCTTGCACGGATCTTTAGGATAAACAAATAACCTAACTATGTATTTCCATGGTGCACGCTTTTCAAATTATGAAGGTTGGTTAAGTGATCCAACTCACATTAAACCAAGTGCACAAGTTGTTTGGCCTATTGTTGGTCAAGAAATTTTAAACGGTGATGTAGGTGGTGGTTTCCAAGGTATTCAAATTACTTCAGGTTTCTTCCAACTATGGCGCGCAAGTGGTATTACTAGTGAATTACAATTATATTCAACTGCCATTGGTGGTTTAGTATTAGCAGCTGCATGTTTCTTTGCAGGCTGGTTCCACTACCATAAAGCCGCTCCAAAATTAGAATGGTTCCAAAATGTTGAATCTATGTTAAATCATCATTTAAGCGGTTTATTAGGATTAGGTAGTTTAGGATGGGCAGGTCATCAAATTCATGTTTCTCTACCAATTAATAAATTATTAGATGCTGGTGTAGACCCTAAAGAAATTCCATTACCTCATGAATTCTTACTTAACCAATCAATTGTAGCTGATTTATACCCAAGTTTTTCAAAAGGATTAGCTCCTTTCTTTACCTTAAATTGGTCTGAATATAGTGATTTCCTTACATTTAAAGGTGGTTTAAATCCAGTAACAGGTGGTTTATGGTTATCTGATACAGCACATCATCATTTAGCTATTGCAGTTTTATTTATTGTTGCTGGTCATCAATACCGCACTAACTGGGGTATTGGACATAGTATTAAAGATATTTTAGAATCACATAAAGGACCATTTACTGGCAACGGTCACGTTGGTTTATATGAAATTTTAACAACTTCTTGGCATGCTCAATTAGCTATTAACTTAGCTTTATTTGGTTCACTTTCTATTATTGTAGCGCATCATATGTACTCAATGCCACCTTATCCTTATTTAGCTACTGATTATGGTACTCAACTTTCTTTATTCACACATCATATGTGGATTGGTGGTTTCTGTGTTGTAGGTGCTGGAGCTCACGCAGCTATTTTTATGGTTCGTGATTACGATCCTACAAATAACTATAATAATTTATTAGATCGTGTTATTCGTCATCGTGATGCTATTATTTCTCATTTAAACTGGGTATCTATTTTCTTAGGTTTCCATAGTTTTGGATTATATATTCACAATGACACAATGAGTGCTTTAGGACGTCCACAAGATATGTTCTCTGATACAGCAATTCAATTACAACCTGTTTTTGCACAATGGATCCAAAATACTCATTTTACAGCACCTCAGCTTACGGCACCAAATGCATTAGCTGCTACAAGTTTAACTTGGGGTGGTGATGTTGTTGCAGTAGGTGGTAAAGTTGCTATGATGCCTATTTCTTTAGGTACATCTGATTTCTTAGTTCACCATATTCATGCTTTCACTATTCATGTAACTGTTTTAATTTTATTAAAAGGTGTTTTATTTGCACGTAGTTCTCGTTTAATTCCTGACAAAGCTAACTTAGGTTTCCGTTTCCCTTGTGATGGACCAGGTCGTGGTGGTACTTGTCAAGTTTCTGCATGGGACCACGTTTTCCTTGGATTATTCTGGATGTACAACTCACTATCAATTGTTATTTTCCACTTTAGCTGGAAAATGCAATCTGATGTTTGGGGTACTGTAACAGATTCTGGTGTATCTCACATTACTGGAGGTAACTTTGGTCAAAGTGCAAATACAATTAATGGATGGCTTCGTGACTTCCTTTGGGCACAATCATCTCAAGTTATCCAATCATACGGTTCATCTCTATCAGCATATGGACTTATGTTCTTAGGTGCTCACTTTGTATGGGCTAAAGAATTGGCCTCTTATTTCGTAAGAAATAAGTAATTAAATCGGCTCATAACGGTGAATCTCAAAAACAAAAAATTAACAAAAACTCTTTGCATACTTGATAACATAGAAAACGGTCGGGTAGACTCGTAGGTTGTTGTGAGTTCTCGTCCACAATCTTTTACGGGTTGTTACACCTAACTGAAACGAATTTTCGCGTATGAGAAAGAAAATTTGTTGACGGAAAGAAAAGTTTCCTAATGCTTTAGTTAGCCAATGAAGTTTCTTACACCTAACTGTCAGGAAATATTTTTTGATTTTAGGGTAATACCGTGGGAAGTTTATTTTTTATAAACCCCGTAACGACTTAGTATAAGTTTTTTATTTAGCGGATTAGCTCTGTATTAAAACTTACTACGAGATAGGTAAATATGTTGAAAAAAGAATTTATTCGAGTTTCAAGGTATACACCTATAAAACGCCGACTTCTTAAAAAAAGAAGAATGTATAGTCTATGCCGAGGTTTAAACCTCGGGTTTCATGTTTTCTCTTATGTTCTTATTCTCTGGCCGTGGTTACTGGCAAGAGTTAATTGAATCTATTGTTTGGGCTCACAATAAATTACGTGTAGCTCCTTCAATTCAACCACGTGCTTTAAGCATTACTCAAGGACGTGCTGTAGGTGTTGCTCACTACCTATTAGGTGGTATTGTAACAACATGGTCGTTCTTCTTAGCACGTATTATTGCAGTAGGTTAAAAGTCTTTTAAATCTTTTAAATCGTTTAAATCTTTTAAATCTTTTACTTTTAAGTCTTTTTCTCTGCTTTATTTTAGAAATGTTATTTCCACAATCTCGAATAAAATCGAAGATTGTGGAAATAACAGATAGAAAATCTTATTCTTTCTAAGATTTTTTATCTATCGCGGAAACTTCGTTTCCACGAGACCCCCTGTTTTCTTTATCCCGGAAACTTTATTCCGGGATAAAGAAAACAGGGGGTCTTTTTGAAATAATCATCTTTTAAAGATTTCCATAAATCTTTTATCTTTTCGCCAAATAGATTAAACTTATGTAGACCTTTTACCTTACATATTCGATAAATGCGCTTTTTTTCGTTCTACACACTAAGTACAAATATATTAAATAATGTCCGCGTTTTCGACGCTAGCCCTACGGGCGTCGCGAAGGCCTAGTTCAAAAAGCGCGCTGGGCCTTTGTGACGCCCATAGGCGACGCCCGCAGGCGACGCTAGCCCTACGGGCTAGCGAAGACCTAGTAGTAGCGTCACATTTTGAATAAAAACTTTCTTTTTTATTCAGACCTCTTATAACAAAAATCTTGCGCGTTTTTACGAGAATGCGACGGAAACGAAGTTTCCTAAACTTTTTCTACGAAAAAGTGTTATTAGTAGAAAGTAAAAAAGCTGTCAATAAAACAACTTCGTTGTTTTATTGAGACTCCCTGAAAAAAATTTGATACAAAAAAATGATTTTTTTAACCGCTCCGCTCCCGTTCCCAAAACAAAAACTCGAAGAGTTTTTCGTAGAAAACGGAGAGCTTTTCCCGGAAACTAACTTTACAGGAGAAAGGAAACGGAAGGTTTCGCGGAAACTTCGTTTCCGCAATAGAAATATAATAGAAATATTTATACAGCCATAAACGTTTGCGAAATATTTATTTGTACGAAGCCGACACTATGCTTTTCGGTTCATTTAATTTCATGTAAAATTAATATAATTTCTTAAAAAAGTTTTTATACGTAAAACTTTTTTTATGATAAACTAAGGCAAGAAAAAAAAAAGATCCGACGCCCATAGGCGACGGCCTACGGCCTAGTAGCCCGAAAATATTTGGTTTTTGCAGATATGATAGGCCGAAGGCCTAGCGCGTTTTACCAATCAAAACGCGAAGATTTCGAATAAAACCGAAGATTTTACTAGGCCTTCGCTAGCCCGTAGGCGACGGCCTACGGCCTAGGTCGCGTCGGATATGTATTAAATCAAAGGAGTTTTATATATATCTTTTGATGGTTTAGATCACCTTTATTTTAAAGAAATCACAAAGTAGTTTCTCATACTAATAGACCCAAAAAAAATTTTGAAAATAAATAGTAATTAGTCTGAAAGCTTAATGACTTTCACTGCAAGTATCTTAGTAAACCTGACTTTTTTAAAACATCAGTACTACTCACAAAAACTCTTCGAGTTTTTGTGAGTACGAGACTTTTTAAAGTAGAGTTTATATTTTCTATTTCAAAATAGAACATGCTGACGTTCAAAGCCCTCAATGTCTTTGAACGGTTAAAGTAGTTATCTTGTTTGTTCAGTAGAGAAAAAAATAAATTAATAAAAAATATGAGTTCTGCAAAAAAAATAAACCCTAAATATGACTCGCGTGGAAAAGGCAAAAGTGCATCTAGTGAAAATCCGTCACGTGTTTTATCTTTGTCACAATTATTAGGAAATGTTCAAAAACAACGTACACAACGTGGAAAACGTTCTACAGGTAGAGCACCTATTAAACCTTTAATTCCACCAAAATCTTTGGTAATTATTTTACGAGAAAAGCCTGAAAAAGCGGTTTATAATAGACGTATTATTGATTATAAACATTGCGGTTTATTACAACGTTATATCGGTTTAGGAGGTAAAATTTTACCAAGAAGACAAACACGTTTAACAGCAAAACAACAACGTTATATAGCCAAAACAATTAAAAGTGCTCGAGTAATGGGTTTATTACCTTTTGTTAGTAAAGAAAAAGGATTCTTTAGATAAATAAATTGTAAATTTAAAGGTGTGACGGAAACTTCGTTTCCGTCACATATCCGCGTTTTTCAAAGAAAAACGCGGATACAGAAAACTAGTGACACTTTTTCGTAGAAAAAGTGTAATGTCCGCGTTTTTCTTTGGAAAACGCGCTAGGCCTTCGCTAGCCCGTAGGGCGTCGCGTCGGCTACGGGCGTCGCGTCGCATCTCGAATAAAATAGAATATTTTATTCGAAACTTTCACAAAAACTCGAAGAGTTTTTGTGAGAGTGTAGCGAAGCCTGAGAGGGCTTCGCACTAGAGACATTCTAGTCAATAAATATTATGATTCCTATCGGGGAAGTCTCGAATAAAATATTTTTTATTAAATTTGAACACTTCACTTTAAATTGCTTTGTTTCCCTTTTCAACGAATTTATTATGTTATTTGGTACGGGGCTTTGTCGGACTTCGCAAGATAACAAATAAAATTATATATTCGTTGAGTTTAAATAAAGATAATAAAGTTTATTTATTAAATAATGTTAAAAAACGTAGAAAAAAATCAAAAACAAAAACTCTTCGAGTTTTTGTCCTAGCTTCGAACGACTCTTCTCGGGAGATAAATTTTTTAAATAGTTTAGGAAACGAAGTTTACCTAGGCCTGTCGGGCTTCACACACTTTTTCGTAGAAAGAGTCTCATTCCTAAAATTTCTATTTTCTCCGAAAACGGGAAGTGTTGTCTCAAAAACAAAGTTTCCATCTCCGCGTTTTTCGAACTAGGCCTTCGCGACGCCCGTAGGGCTAGCGTCGAAAACGCGCTAGCCCTACGGGCGTCGGATGTCGAATAAAATATTGTCATTTAAATTCAAGATGGCAAATTTAATTAAAACTTGTTTAACACAAATAAAGAATTTCAATTATTACTAAATAAAATAATACTTGTATTGACCTTTTAATTCAAATAAAAATATCCTGTCGCGGAAACTTCGTTTCCGCGAGACCCCCCGTTTTCTTTGAAAACGGGGGCTGGTTTTTCCAAGCAAAATTTGCTAGGTCTTAGCTACTAGCCCTACGGGCGTCGCGTCGCATCTCGAATAAAACCCAAGATTTTATTCGAGATCAAACAAAAAACGTAGAACAAAGTATTTGATTATTAAAACGCATAAAGTGAAAATTGACTCAATCGTTTTTCAATGAAACTTTTTCGTAGAAAAAGTATCGTTATCACAAAAACTCTTCTGTTACCTTAAAATTGAACTTATATTTGATTCTAATTTACATCAAAAACAAAAACGCTTCGAGTTTTTCTAGGCCTTCGGCCGTCGCCCTCGTAGTTTTAAAACCCCGTTTTCATAAGGCGCTGTTTTTGTAAGAAACGGCGGATTTCTTCCGCAACTAAAGTTTGCGAGCTAAGGAAAACGGGGTCTTAAAACAGCGACTTTTGACTTGTCGCGGAAACGAAGTTTCCGCGA
>SL_5KL_010_SEDDRAFT_10002266_pt1 | contig 10841 bp, 8 predicted proteins | sample SodLakKL_010_SED_FD_9118 | JGI IMG/M metagenome (IMG submission 9118)
CGACCATCTCGGCGGGACGGCTGCCGCCGCCGATAATGAACAGGCTTCCTTCCGGGTGTTCCTCTGCGGCCCTTTCAGCAGCCGGCTGACAGGACACGGCAGTCAACAAAGCCAGCACAATGTATAACTGGGTTGTCTTCATGGGTTTATGTTTTTGCAAATTATTGGTTATCTGAATCTTATGTTTTCAACAGGAGTGCTATTGGCTTTTGGCTATTAGCTTTGGCTTTCTTGCCAATAGCCAATGGCTAATAGCCAAAAGCCTGCTTAGCTATAATCACCCTCCTGTGTGTCGAAAAAACGTCATGGGCGTTTCATCACAGGCTACCTGCAAACAGGTGAATGTCCGTGAGCACGATCGACCAGAGGTCGGTGGAGTCGTGGTGCCTGAAGGCCACGTGGATCTCTTCCCCGGCAAACTCCGAGAGGTCGAGTGAGCGCAGCGCCCACACCCAGTTTTCCATCTCCGGGTCGAGCCGTTCGCTGTATATGGTTTCAAAATCATCGACTTCGGTTCCGGTGGTGGACACCAGCACGCTGTACTTCTCTGTCCGGAAGTCGGGATCGTTGGCCCTTGGGGTCACGTAGAACTCCAGCACCGTTTCGCCGTGTTCAGTAAGGTCGATGGGTGGGGTAATGATCCAATTGTCCGGCTCGAGCACATCTCCCGTGCTTTGGTCCCAGGAGTCGGACAAGATATAATACTCCGTCTCGTCATCGCCTTCGAAGCTGTCCCAATACCAGTTGTTGCCATCACCGTTCAGGTCGATCAGCGTCCATCCTTCCGGTGGGAAGTCTTCCTCCAGTGCGGGGTCGTCGAAGCGCTCCCGGAAGATCGTGGACACCAGGCTCAGGCGCTCGGAAGCTTCCAGCTTGTTATAGTGCAACTCCTTTTCCGGCTCCACCGTCAGGGTCACCTCATACACGCCGTCGGCTTCGTAGACCTCCACGGGGTGCTTTTCGTCTGACGTGTTTCCATTGCCAAAGTCCCAGTGATGGCTCACCGCGTGCAGGGACTTGTTTTCGAAGGAGACCTCATAATGGATCTCCCCGGTGTCGTCATCTGTTTTTACCTCGACCGTATAGTCGAATGCAGCCTGGGTGCTTGGTGCGGGCACCTCCAGGTCATCGTCCGAGCAGGCGTTCAGACCCACGATCAGCGCCGGTACGATCAGCAGGCTCATTATTTTCAGCAAGGTTTTCATGTGTTTACTGTTTTGCAAATTATTTGGTTATCTGAAGTTTAGGTGTTCAACAGGAGTGCTATTGGCCATTGGCTTTTAGCTGTTGGCTTTTTAATAACAGTCATTCTGGTACATCTCCTCGTGGAAGTTGGTCAGCAGCTCACCCAAGGGGATGGGGAAGAGCGTGTAGCATTCGTCATCCAGGCCATCCAGTTCTTCCACCGCCCTGCCGCTGCGCACGAGGTCAAACCAGCGATGCCCTTCGAAGGCAAACTCCAGCTGCCGGGTTTCGTGGATGATGTCGAGCAGTTCTGCCGGATCGGTGGTATCTACCGGATCCAGGCCTGCCCTTTCGCTCACCACGTTTACGTCGTCGCGTGCCTGGTCGAGGTTTTCACCGAGCAGGGCGTGGGCCTCCGCGCGGATGAGGTACATCTCTGCCAGTCGCAGGATATACACGTTGTCGGTTCCCGTCTCGATGTCATCGTATTTGATGGCATAGAAGTTATCGCCATCGATCGCGATGGACAGGTCCCGGCGCACGTCGCCTTCATCGTACCGCTCGTACAGCGTTTCGGTCGGCGAGAACTCCCTTCTTCCGCTCAGCGATGTCGGGAAGAAGTACTCCGCCAGCCTGTTGCGTGCCTGTTCATAGAAGTCCACTTCAAAGATGCTTTCGCTATTGTGGCCGTCGGCAAACAGGTTTTCGAAGGGCACGAGGGCGAGGCCGTAGTCTTCGATGACGGACGTGGCTTCGGCGGCGGCGGTCGCCAGTTGCCCCTCTTGTCCGTGAATGGCATATTCAAATAGGCTGACCCGTGCCCTGAGGGCTTGCACGGCAGCCTTTGACGCCAACCCTTGCTCCACGTTGGTCCGCAGGTAGGCCTCCGCAAAATCGAGGTCGTCGTGCACCTGCATAAACACATCGGCATAAGGCCTGCGGGGCACGTTGAGGTCGCCCTCGTCCTCGGTGGCTGGCGTCGTGCGGATGGGCACCGGACCAAACATACGCACCAGGTCGAAATGGGCCAGGGCGCGCAGGAACTTCAGCTCCGCCGTGTAGGCATTGGCCTCATCGCCGGTAAGCTCATCCACCTGGGGAATTTGTGCGATGGTGTGGTTGGCGCGGTTGATCATCCGGTAGATGTCCGCCCAGATCCCTTCCACGATTACGTTGTCGGCCAGGATGCTGTTGTTGTCCATCTGGTTGTACCCGGCCGTGGTTCCTGTCCAGGCGAGGTTATCGGCAGGCAGGTCGCCGGCCACCAGAAAGTTCCGGCCATAATAGCCTGCAGCCTGCAGTGCAGAATAGGTGCCGGTGATGGCACTTTCCACGTCGGCTTTGCTTTCGATGGCTTCTTCGCCCGGGATGCTGTGATAGGGTTCGACATCCAGCACGTCGCATGCGGAGAAGGCGAACAACAGCAGCAGGGGCAGCAATATTGTTTTTTTCATTTTATCTGGGATTTATTTGTTTTTACAATGCGTTTGGGTGCCCGTCCGCCGGCTGGTTGCCGTGCTGGCCTGGTGCTGACCACCAGGACGGGCACGTGTCGTCCAGCGGCTTTAGATGTCTAGGCTCACGCCAAGCGAAATGGTGCGCACCTGCGGGTGGGTAAAGAAGTCCGTGCCCCTTCTGAGGTCATCGGCACCGGCATAGTTCACTTCCGGGTCCATCCCGCTGTAATTGGTGAAGGTGAGCACGTTTTCGCCGGAGATGAACACCCGTGCGCTGCGCATACCCATCCTGGCGGCAGATTCCGGGGTAAAGCGGTAGGACAGCCTCAGGTTTTTCACCCGGAGGTAAGAGCCATCTTCAATGAAGCGGCTGGAGATCCTGTTGTTGTTATTGGGATCCAGCTCCGTGGCCCTCGGGATGTCCGTCTCGTCGCCCGGCTGTTGCCAGCGGTCAAGCACAGCGGTGGTCTGGTTGTCCTCGCCCTTCATCGACTCGATGTAGATGCGGGTGCCGTTGAAGATGTCGTTGCCATAAGAAAACTGCAGGAAGACGCTCAGCTCGAAGTTCTGGTAGCGGAACCGGTTGGTCAGGCCGCCCGTGAAGTCGGGGTTGGGGTCTCCGATTTTGGTCCGGTCTTCCGAGGTGATCTGTCCGTCGCCATTGATGTCGGCAAACACGATGTCGCCGGTCGAGGGGTCCACACCCAGGCTCTTGTATCCATAAAAGATTCCGATGGGTTCCCCTTCCCTGACGCTGTTGCTGCCTCTTCCGAGGTTGTCCAGGGGTTGTCCCTGGTACAGCTCAAGCACCTTGTTCCGGTTCCTGCTGATGTTGAAGTCGGTAGACCAGGAGAACACCGCGTTGTCGATGTTGACGGTGCTCAGGCTGAATTCGATGCCCCGGTTTTCGAGCTCACCGATGTTGGAGGTAATGCTTCCGTACCCGGTGGTATAGGAGATGGGGCGGCTGAACAGCAGGTCTTTGGTGTGGTTGTAGTAGTAGTCGACGCTCATTTCGATGCGGTCGTCATACAGGCCGACATCCACGCCGGCATTGTACTGGTAGGTGGTTTCCCATTTGAGGTCCGGGTTGGCGATGCCGCGCGGGAAGATCCCGGACTGGCCGAGGTAGTTGGCGCCGCCGCCGTAGAGTGAAAGGTAGGCAAAGTCGGGAATGCCGTCGTTACCGGTAATCCCGTATCCGGCGCGCCACCGCAGCTCGCTGATGGGGGTTCCCCAGGCACGGAAAAAGTCTTCTTCCGACATGCGCCAGGCCACGGAGGCTGCGGGGAAGAATCCGTAGCGGTTTTCGTCGCCAAAGCGCGACGAGCCGTCGTATCGGGCCGTAAAGGACAGAATGTACCGGTAGTCGTAATTGTAACGCGTTTGTCCGAAGAATGAGTTCATCCCCCGGTCCGTAGCATTGGCCGAGGCCTCCGAGATGGTGCCGGCCTCGCTCACGTATTGGAAGTAGGCATTGGGGAAGTCCACACCGCGGATGAAGGAGTTGCGGCGTTCGAACATTTCGAACGAGTAGCCCCCGAGGAGTTCCAGGTTATGCACGTCGTCGAAGGTGTTGACATAGCGGAGGGTGTTGTTCGACACGATGTTGAGCACGTTGCTCAGGCCTTCCAGGCCGATCCCGTTGGAACGGGCACCCTGCCGCGTGGTGGCCGGGTCGTAGCTGTGCTCGCGCAGACTCAGGTAGTCGAAGCCCCATTTGGTATTGAAGGTCAGGTTATCGAGAATGCGGTAGTTGGCAAAGATGTTCCCGATGGTCCGGTAGTTGTGTGCTTCATTGAGTGCCTCCCTGCCGATCGCCACCGGGTTGGCAAAGGGCATTTCTTCATTGTAGGAACCATCATCATCAAACACCGGGTAAACAGACGGGTTGGCGATGGCGTTGGCCAGCGGCGCGTTGAGCGACTGGTCGCCTTCCACCCGGTGGTTCAGGGCGTAAGACACGCCCACGCTCATCCCGATGTCGAGCCGGTCGTTGACCGTATGGTCGAGGTTCAGTCGCCCGCTCAGTCGCTCGTAGGATGTGCCGATCAGCACGCCATCCTGGTTGAGGTAGCTGCCCGACACATAAAACTGGGTTTGTTCGTCGCCGCCCCTGGCTGAGAGCTCGTAGTTCATTGTTGGCGCAGTCGACAGCACCTCATCGAGCCAGTCGGTGTCCACCATGGCCCCGGGGTCATCGGGCTGTGTGCCTTTGAGGTCGTGCCACTGCTGGGCATTAAGCATTTCCAGGCGGTTTTCGATGTCCTGCATACCGGTGGTGGCGTTGAAGCTGATCTGTGTTTCGGCCTGGTCTCCCCTTTTGGTGGTAATCAGGATGACCCCGTTGGTTGCCCTTGCCCCGTAAATGGCTGCTGCCGAGGCGTCTTTCAGGACGGTAACGGACTCGATGTCGTTGGGGTTGATGTCGGACAGCGCGTCGATGCCTTGTCCGGAGAACCCCACCTGTCCGAAGTCACCGGTAGTCACCGGGATGCCGTCCACCACGATCAATGGCTGGTTGCCGGCTGAAATGGAGCTGCTTCCCCTGATCCGGATGGCATTCGCCGCTCCTGGCGTACCGGAGCTCTGGGTGATCTGGAGGCCTGCGGAACGTCCCTGCAGCACGCCATCGATGGTGCGCATGCTGGACTCTTCCAGGTCATCGGAGCTGACGACCCCGACAGAGCCGGATATCAGGCGCCGGGATTCGGTGCCGTAGCCCGTAACGACCACTTCGCCCAGTTCGGCCACGTCCAGTTCCAGTCCGACATTGATCACGGACCGGCCTTCCACCGGGACCATTTTGGGGCGCATCCCCACAAAGGTAAAGCGGAGCGTGTCGTCGGGTTCCGTGGCGATCTCGTAGCGGCCATCGCCATCGGTGATGGTGCCCCGGGTGGTTCCCTGCACCGTCACGGTGACCCCGGGGAGGGTGATGTCGCCCTCGTCGATCGAAGTCACCACGCCGCTCACCGTGATGCGGTCGGCCTTCACCACGAGGGTGGCCATCAATACGATGAGCGTGGAAAGTAAGATGTTCTTCATAGTGATTGCGGTTTTGGTGTATGGATAAAGCGGTTTTGGTTTATTGATGAAGAGCTTGTTTATTGATCAAGCAAATGCGTTTGCCGTGTATGGTTATTCGTACGTGCCTTTCCGCAACATTTTTCCGTCCTTCACCATCATTTGGCCCATGGCGCAGAGGTGGACGATGCGAAAGTCCTTGTCGATCAGCAGGAGGTCGGCATCCTTACCAGGTGCCACGCGGCCCTTGGCGGGAAGCTTGAGGATGTCTGCCACGTTGGCGGTAACGGTCTGCAAGGCCTTTTCGAGGTCCAGGCCTTCTTTCAGGATGGCATCCCGGACTTCGTCCATCATCGAAGTGAGTCCGCCGGATTCGAGTTTGACCAGCTCGCCTTTTTCATTGAATTGGGGAAGGGAGCCGGCGCCATCGCTGCTCATCGTGATGTGCGACAGCGGCACGTCCGCCTTCAGCAGGTCCACGATGCCTTTGGACGGCTTGATTTCCTCATCCGGGAAAACCGGGTACGAGCTGGTGGTAAAGTCGACGTAGCCGTGCTTTCCATAGGTTTTGGCATCTTCAAAGATGTATTCGTTCCGGTTGCAGTGTGTGGGCAGGAACTGGGTCAGCTTGAGTTCACTGAGGTTGACGGCGTCATAGAGTGGCTGGAAGGGGTTTTCCGCATCTCCCATATGGATGTTGACGATGCCGGACTTGCTGCCCAGCATGGCACCTACGCGCGAATGCGCTGCCAACCGGATCAGCTCAGACACCGTAGGTGTTGAGGAGCGGTGATCCGAGAGGGCGATCTCCCCGGTGCCGATCACCTCTTCGATCATGCTGATGTCTTTGCCGACATCCCCCAGGATGGTGGGTGGCGGCACCTGGTAGGCGCCGGTATACATATAGGCGCTAACACCTTCTGCGCGCAGGCCTTTGGCTTTCATCAGCACGGATCTCAGGTCGCGGGTAAGGCCGTCGGTGCCCAGGCAGCCCACGACGGTGGTCACCCCGGCTTCGAGCATCCTGCCCAGGGGCATTTCCGGTGTCCGGCTGGCCGGACCACCCTCTCCGCCCGCGCCGGCAATGTGCACGTGCGAGTCGATGAGTCCGGGGAGCATACGGAGGCCCGTCCCGTCGATGACGTCCACATCCAGGCCTTCGGGCGGCCTGATGTTTTTGCCTGTAGCCACAACCTGTGTGCCGGCCAGCAGGACATCCATCGATCCCTGGTAATCCGGCGCATACACTTCGCAGTTGGTGAATAGTCGCATCATGGTGGTATGATTTACAATGGTCAGCATGTCAAAGGTCCAAAAACAAATATAGCAAGGTTTTTTAAAACCCCTGCAGCTTCGCTTCCAAATTTATCCTGGTGACCTCATCCATTTTGTGCTTGTGGCTTCGCTGGCTGGCATTGGTGGCCTCACCGTTTATTCTGGTGGTGTCGCTGACTTGCATCGGCGGTCGCATCGTTTTTTGCTGCTGGCCCCGCTTGCTTGCATCGGTCGCCGCATCGTTTTTTGCTACTGGACCCCGCTGGCGTGTATTGGCCGCCTCATCGGTTGGTGCTGCTGGCCTCGTTGGTTGCGCTAACGTATCCTTTTCAAAAATATATTACCTTTACGATTCCAAAACCAAGGCATTTGCCCAAAAAATGAAGACCTATGACGGATTTTACCAACACGCCCGAGATCGCCGATGAAGACATCCGGCAGCGCACCGAAAAAATCCTGCAGGATGCGCGGGAAGCTTCCGATTTGGGGAAAGTTTATCGCGAATTGCTGGGAATGATCGACCTGACCACCCTGGAAGGCACCGACACCCGGAGGCGGGTGGAAGAGTTGTGCAACCAGGCGGCTTCATTTGCTACCTTGCCCGATAGTTTGCCCAACGTGGCTGCGGTTTGCGTATATCCACCATTTGTGGCGCAGGCCCGCAAGCAGCTTGCCGGCACCGACATCCGCGTAGCCTCCGTAGCCGGTGCATTCCCCTCGGGGCAGTCCCCGCTGTTCGTCAAGATGGCGGAAGTGCGGTATGCTGTGGACGAGGGGGCGGAGGAGATCGACATGGTCATCTCGCGGGGGAAGTTCCTGGAGGGTGAATACAATGAGGTCTTTGATGAGATCGCTGCCATCCGGGAGGCTTGTAAGAATGCCCACCTGAAGGTCATTCTCGAGACCGGGGAGTTGAAGACTGCCACCAACATCCGTCGTGCCAGCGAGATCGCCCTGGAGGCGGGATGTCACTTTTTGAAGACCTCCACCGGCAAGATCAAGCCGGCCGCCACCCCGGAAGCCATGCTGGTGATGCTGGAGGCGATCCGCGATTACCATAAAAAAACCGGTCTGATGACCGGCATTAAGCCGGCCGGGGGCATTGCTGACCCCGACACGGCTATGTCGTATTATCGGCTGACCCGCGAGGTACTTGGTTCCAAGCGGGTGAACAAAAAGTGGTTCCGCATAGGAGCCAGCCGCTTGGCCGGCTCCCTGGTAGAGGCTATCCGCAATGCAAAAAACGCCTGACCAGCTTCATGGTCTCTTCAGTGTTTCCGCTTAGCTTTTCGCGCAGATTCTCATCATTGTAACCTTCCAGCGTGTTGATCACGCCATCCAGCAGGGTGTCTGGGAAGACGCCATGCTGTTTGTACACCTCGGCCTGTTCCCTCAGGTAGGATGCGGCCTTCTTGCAGGAATAGGGCAATTGGGCCAGTTCTTCCTGGCGGGCCTTGTGTTTTTCGTCAAAGATATTGACGTCCACGTAGGTCTTCTCGGCCAGCTCCAGGGCGTTGGGCATCTCCAGTCCGTGACGCGCACCCACGCAGAGGCCGGCGATCAGCAGGTAGATGTCTGCCGAGCCGTCGGGACAACGGAACTCGAAGGTTTGTTTGTCGCGGAGGTCTTTGTTCTGCGGACACTCATTGGGGTTCTCCCTGGCGACCATATCGCCCGATCCAACCCAACCGAGCGGCACGCGCACCAGGGTGGAGCGGTTGCGTTCGCCCCAGCATACGTTGGTCGGCGCTTCCTGGTGGGGTACGAGGCGAAAATAGCTGGTCGGAATGGTATTGCCGAATGCCGACAATGAGGGCGCGAGGTCGAGGATTCCGGCGATGGCCTTGCGGGCCGGGTCGCTGATGCGATTGTTTTCGAGGGTCACGTTTTCGCCGTCCTTCATGATGCGCATATGGATGTGCATCCCGCTTCCGGCCTTGCCAGCCGTAATCTTGGGTGCGAGGCTCATCGTCACGCCGTACTGGTAAGCCACCTGGCGCAGGATCCACTTGGCAATGATCAGCTGGTCGGCAGCCGACTCCACGTCCGTGGGCAGAAACTCGATCTCGTTCTGTTCGTAATCAAACTCATCATCAGAAAAGTTGCCCACCTCTGAGTGGGAATATTTGATCTGCGCCCCGGTCTGGGCCATCGCCATCATCGCATCCATCCGAAGCTGCTCCCATTTGACGAAGGGTTCCGATTCGTGGTAAGCGCGCTGGTCATTCGCCCGGTAGAGGGGGTCTTTCTCGCTGATCACATAATATTCGATCTCGCCCATCACCTCCATCCCGTAACCGGTTTTTTCCAGGAGTTCCTTGTGAGCCTTGCGCATGATGTTTTCCGGCGCGCTCTCCAGGGGCTTGCCATCCTTGTCGTAATAGGAGCAAAGGATGTCCAGCGTCGGGATCTCGGTAAACGGGTTCATAAACGCGGTACGAAAGCGGGGGACCACATAGAGGTCGGATGAGCCGGCCTCCAGGAAGGTAAAGAGGCTGCTGCCATCGACGCGCTCCCCGGTAGACAGGATGGTGTCCAGGTGCTCCCTGCTCTGAATCACGAAGTTCAGGGCCTTGAGGCGACCATCGCCGCCCACGTAGCGAAAGTTGAGTACCTCGACCTCGTTTTCCTGCACAAAGCGGATGATGTCCTCTTTGGTGAAATCGGCCGGCGATTTATGTAAAAAACGAACCAGTGGGTTGGGGTTTAACAGATATTGATTTTCTTCCATGGTAGATGAGATTTTATGGGGTTAATACTCGCTTTTTTGAAATTTGCGCCAAACATAAGGAAAAAAAACAAACCCGCGAAAAATGCGCCATTTTGGCTGGTTTTTACGCAAACCACACCGTTTTCCTGGTGTTTTCAGGCCAAATTGGCTGGTTTTTTGTCCGGAGTCGCCACGGAACGGCTTTTGTGCCACGGTAGACAACAAATACATTGTATCACCAAAAAGGAAAGAAAAATGACAATCATCAGATGGCATAAGCGTCCCATGATGGACAACAGGTTTGAAAGGGATTTTGACACCGGTTTTGAGAGAAACTGCGGTTGCGTCCCTGCCACCAACATCCTGGAAAACGAGCAGGCTTTTGAAATTCAGCTGGCCGTGCCAGGAATGAAGAAAGAGGACTTTAAGATGGAGATGGAAGAAAACATCCTGACGGTCACTTTCGAGAAACAAGAGGAAGAGAAGCCCGGGGGAGAATATTTGCGCCGGGAGTTTGAGATGGATGCATTCACCCGCTCCTTTTCCATCCCAAAAACCGCCGACGTGGAAAACATCAAGGCGAAGTACGACAACGGCATTCTGCACATCACTGTGCCCAAGATGGACAAGGCTAGGTTGAGTAAGCAGATTAAGGTNTCCTAATGTGCTAATGTGNTNATGTGTTAATGTGCTAATGTGTTAATGTGCTAATGTGTTAATGTGCTNATGTGTTAATGTGCTAATGTGTTAATGTGCTAATGTGTTAATGTGCTAATGTGTTAATGTGCTAATGTNNNANTNAGGGGTTGTTTTGTTAAATAGGGGTGTTTTCCTTTGCTGGCAGCGCCAGCGATAATCAGAGTTCCCTGCAAGATATTATCTACCAGCAGAGCCCCACTAAATTCTTCATTAGCACATTAACACATTAGCACATTAGCAAATTAATTGATGGTTTTTATAGCTAGCTGGTTTTTTTGCGTTGTCCGAAGCTGGCGGTCATCCTGTCCAGGATAATGGCAAGGATCACAACGACCAGTCCGGCTTCAAAGCCTTCACCAACCTGCAGGCGCTGAATTCCACGCAGCACGTTGGTACCGACACCGCCTGCACCAATCATGGCGGCAATCACTACCATCGAAAGTCCGAGCATGATCGACTGGTTCACGCCAGCCATGATGGTCGGCTTG
>SL_5KL_010_SEDDRAFT_10002267_pt1 | contig 10838 bp, 8 predicted proteins | sample SodLakKL_010_SED_FD_9118 | JGI IMG/M metagenome (IMG submission 9118)
GAATCCGTGTTGCCGATGGAAGCCCGGGCCTATTTATACGAGGCTGTCTGTGGCGAAACCCGCTGGACCCATCGTCCTGCCCGGGCCACCCTCGATCAATCCCAGTTTGTCGATCAAATGTCGCTCTCATGAATAACCCCCAAACCCTTGCCCCCCAAACCCTGGGGGTCGTCTTGGTAACTGTGGGAGCTGAGACTGAAGCCCAAGATCTAGGGCGCTACCTGGTGGAAACCCGGTTGGCGGCCTGTGTTAGCCTCATGCCCCTGCAGTCGATCTACCGTTGGCAGGGGGAGGTGCAAATCGATCAGGAGTGGCAACTGTTAATCAAAACCGACCTCAGTCGGTTTGAAGATCTGTCGGCGGCGATTCGCCAACGTCATCCCTATGATTTGCCTGAAATCATTGCCTTGCCCATTACGCAAGGGTTACCAGACTACCTGGGGTGGCTACTGGCTGAAACCCGGCCAGCCTAGCCCTAAATACCCCCTAGAACGCCGGTACAGAGTCCTGGATTCTGGCTGGGAGCCTCCAACATTCGTCGTCGATCGAGTCAAGAACCCAGGGCTCTCAACATACTGTACCAATGCGCTAAGGCCATACCCACAAAAAAGCTGGCCATGGCCAGTTCCAAGGACTAGGAGACTTCACACCTAGGTCCCACTGGCATCCAGTGAGGGGCATGACTCCCTGTTGATAGCCTCAGCTGAGATGGCTCCCTAAGCTCTACGCTAGGTAAAGCCTGCTTTATTCTTTAGAGAATCCCCCCTGGAACAACATCAGAGGCAACGGAGATCAGCCGTCGCCTTCCAGATTAAGTCAGGAATTCTTGGCGTAGAACAGCATCGCCTAAAGAAAACCTTTGGGAGCATCCCCTTTGCAAAAAAGTTGTTTACTCTGTTTGTTGACAGATTCCGTTGAATCGGCATTCCGTTCAGGGTGCTGTCGTTGTCCGTTTGATCATGTCTTGTTTTGCTGCCTTGGCCGTTCACCCGAGTTGGTCCGCAGATGCCGTAACCCTGATCCGCAGACAGATCCGCACAATAGATTTCACTCAAACCGTTACCGAGAGATTACGATATGGCACAAAGTTTTGGTGTAATTGGCCTTGCCGTTATGGGCGAGAACCTAGCCCTGAATGTTGAGAGTAAGGGCTTTCCAGTGGCGGTCTACAACCGTACCGCTGCCGTGACCGAGCGCTTTATGGAAAAGCGGGCCCAAGGCAAAAATGTGAAAGCCACCTACAGCCTTGAAGAGTTTGTTCAGTCCCTAGAACGCCCCCGCCGGATTTTAGTCATGGTCAAGGCGGGTAGCCCAGTGGATGCGGTGATTGATCAGTTGCGCCCGCTACTGGATGACGGCGACATGATCATGGATGGGGGTAACTCCCTCTACGAAGATACCGAGCGGCGCACCAAAGATTTAGAATCTACCGGTTTGCGCTTTATTGGTATGGGGGTTAGTGGCGGCGAAGAAGGGGCACTGCTAGGTCCCAGCCTGATGCCTGGGGGGACCCGTGCGGCCTACGACTCGATTGAGCCTATCGTTAAAAAAATTGCCGCCCAGGTGGATGACGGCCCCTGCGTTACCTACATTGGGCCTCGGGGAGCTGGGCACTACGTCAAAATGGTGCACAACGGCATCGAATATGGCGATATGCAACTGATTGCCGAAGCCTATGACCTGATGAAGAACATCTTAGGCCTCGATCATAATCGCCTGTTTGAGGTGTTCAGCGAGTGGAACCTCACCGACGAACTCAACTCCTTTTTGATTGAGATCACGGCGGATATTTTCACCAACATTGACGACGAAACCAAAACCCCCCTGGTGGAGCTGATCATGGATGCGGCCGGGCAAAAAGGTACGGGGCGTTGGACGGTGATGAGTGCCCTGGAACTGGGGGTCGGTATCCCGACGATCACCGCCGCCGTTAACGCTCGGATCATGTCATCGATCAAATCAGAACGGGTGGCCGCCTCCAAACAGTTGAGTGGTCCGGTGGCTAAGTTTGATGACGATGTCAAAGGGATGATCAACAAAATTCGTGACGCCCTCTACTGTTCTAAAATCTGCTCCTATGCCCAGGGCATGGCGTTAATTGGTGCGGCGTCTAAAACCTATGAGTACGACATTAACCTAGGGGAAACCGCTCGAATTTGGAAGGGAGGCTGTATTATCCGAGCCGGGTTCCTAAACAAAATCAAGCAGGCCTACGATGAAAACCCGGGTTTGGCCAACCTGCTCCTGGCCCCAGAGTTTAAGCATACGATTTTGGATCGTCAGGTGGCCTGGCGCGAGGTGGTGTCGATGGCGGCTACCTTTGGGATTCCAGTGCCCGCCTTTAGCGCGTCCTTAGACTACTTTGATAGCTATCGCCGCGATCGCTTGCCGCAAAACCTGACCCAGGCCCAGCGGGACTACTTTGGGGCCCACACCTACCAGCGGGTCGACAAGGAAGGCACCTTCCACACCGAGTGGACCAAAGCGCCAGCCCGCGTCTAGATCAGACCAAGGGCTAATGGTGACGGGGGTGCAGCCGGGTTGTGCCCCTGGTCCCGATTGGCAAAAATGTGGCCAACTGTGCTGAGGGTATCAGCTGCCAGGCCTCTGGCATGGTTAGCCGAGTTTTGGATCCTCCCAACCTAGCTATCTCAGTTATGCGCTTGCACCCCGCTCAATCAGGGGGGCAGGGGGGATCCCCACAATGTACTTCACCCGAGTGAAATCCGCCATAGGAGCGTGTGTCTAGATAAAGTACGGTTATGGCCAGGGACGGTTCTTGGGGGTGATCTATCGGACATGCGGTATGGATTGATACACTAAATGCCCAGGTACCGCCGCCAAACTACCGATGCGCAACTGTAACGACTGCCGTTACAGTAATCAATGCTGTGACTAGTACACAAGAACTTTAGGTCAGACGTATTGCTGTACAGACGCGAGACGCTTCGGGGTTGGATCAAGGGGCTGGGCCTGCTGGGATTGTTAGCTGGCCTGGGTGCCTGTAGTGGGGCTAGGGACGGCCCAGCCCCTCGTCATATTAATTTGTACCAAGATTGGAGCCTGCAACCGGGTGATCGCATCGCTAATTACCAGGTACATAGTGGTCTAGGGGATGTGGCCCTTGATATCAGGGGCAACCGTCTGTATATGCCCTTTGCCGGCCAAGTCCAGGCGGCCAGCGGTCATGGCGATGACTGTGTGGTTGTCTCTAGTCCTGAGGTGCCCGCCTATCTTTTTCGCTTCTGCGGTTTGCGGCAAACCCGCTTGGGCGATCGCCATCAAGGGGATACTGTAGGCCAGGGGGATATTGTCGCCTTTGCCACCCTTCGCCGTCAGGCTGATGGTACCTGGGCTATGGTTGAACCGGCGAAAGAGATGATCGAGCAGTTTTTAGCCCAGCCCTAGTGCGCTATGTTTCAGGCTACCCGACAACGTTTGGCCCTGTGGTACACGGCCGTCACAGCGGTACTGCTGCTGCTATTCGCCAGCGGCTTTTACCTGTACGTGCGCACCACCTTAGTGGAGCGGGTGGATGACACCCTGAACCATGTGGTGGAAATTGTCGAGCGGTCCCTGGTGATTGAACCCAGTATGGCGAGGCCACGAGTATTGACCCCAGAGGGGACCCGCTTAGCGGCAGATACGCCCCCCCTACAGGTGAATGTGGAGGCCAGCTTTCGAGATAACACCCGGGCGGTGGAAGACGACCACATTGACCTGGAATGGTTTAGCCCCTCTGGACAACTGTTGTGGTCCACCTTATCGGATACGCTACCCGTGCCCCTACATGTGAACCCGGCCGGGGAAACCGTGCGGGTCAGTCCAGAAGGAGTGTTTCGCCAAATTACCCAGCGGGTGCAAGCGAACGGGCAGGTGCTGGGCTACTTGCGAGTCAGCCATCCCTGGTTTGAGGTAACCAAACCCAGTCGGCGCTTAATCGTGGATCTAGCCCTAGGTACTAGCCTAATGGTAGGGGTAGTGGCCGCCATTGGTTGGCTGCTGTCAGGGATCGCCATGGCCCCGGTGCGGGACTCGTACCAGCAGCTAAAGCAGTTTACGGCGGATGCCTCCCACGAGTTGCGCAATCCGATCGCGGTGATCCAAACCAATGCCCAGGTGGCCCTGGCGGACCCCAACCCTGATCTGGATTTCCAGCAACAACAACTGCTGGTGATCGAGCGGCTGACCCGGCGGCTGGGGCGACTGGTGGATGACCTGCTGTTTTTGGCCCGCCAAGACAGTGGGCTGATACCCCTCACCCTAGATCGGGTGGATGTGGAACAGTTACTCAAGGATGTTACAGAAGAACAGCAGGTGATGGCCCGCGATCGCGCCATCACCCTGACCTTAGCCCCCCAGGTCGTCGGTGGCAAAGGGGAAACGGCCCAACCCACCCCGCTGATGGTGCAGGGGGACTCGGGGCAGCTCACCCGCCTGTTTACCAACCTGGTGAGCAATGCGGTACAGTACACCCCTGACCAAGGCCAGGTCACCATTACCCCTCAGAAAATCAAGCAGCAGGGGCACAACTGGGTGCAGGTGACAGTAGCTGATACCGGCATCGGCCTAGATGAAGCGGCCCTGACCCATGTGTTTGACCGCTTCTACCGGGCCGACCCAGCCCGCCTGCGTCAGGGAGATAAAGGCACGGGGCTGGGGTTGGCGATCGCCAAAGCCATTGTCGATACCCATCGGGGCCAGATTAGTATAGCCAGCCAGCCTGGCGAGGGGACAAGGGTGACGGTGGTATTGCCGGGGGTGGGGGAGTGATGGAGTGATGGAGTGATGGAGAATTTTGAGTTTTGAGTTTTGAGGTGGTGTAGGGGCAGTACCGATGTGTCCGCCCTGGTGCGTGGAGAATTTTGAGGGGGGTGTAGCGTGGGTTAGGCGATCGGGGGTTGGGCTATCAACACTTCACTCTGGTCACCGCCGTAACCCACGACTGGGGAGTTAGTTTCTGCCCGGACGTAGAATGGTAACGCGAGGGCATCGGTGAATAAACACATGCCGTAGGGGCAGACCAATGTGTCCGCCCTTCTGTCTGCCCTGGCGGAGTGGGGTTAAGCGTTGTGATCGATCAGATGGTGAATGCGTTGGCGAAACAGGCGCACAGCAGCGCGTTGACCGATGGAGCGGCTTTGTTCGATAGGTGGCGGGGGCAGGCTGAGTCAGCCTATTATCAATAGAGGTTAAGCGTTTTTGGTGCCGAGAGGGAAACAGGTTAAAATCTAGCTAGTTTTCAAGTCGATAATCATCGATTCGATTATCCCAGCGACTGACAGGGTCCGGCATCATCAGACCCGTGACCTATCACGCCACCCTCTGGTCTACCCCAAAGTTTTTTCATCGATATAGCCTTAGCCCAAGGCTAAGGTTCTGCGGGGATCGCTCCCGGGGATCACTGGATCGCACGAAACCATTCAACTATAGAAGTCCTGCTGACCTTGATCCCCAGCTCACTGTATTGATTTTATTACCTCAATCTATGGCTGATACAACCCAGCAAACTGTGCTGCACCAGACTCCTGGGTCTCACAGTACCCACGATGGCTTGATCCCCGCTGTTAGTACGGGGATTTTTGTCTGTGTCCACGGGCATTTTTACCAGCCCCCTCGGGAAAACCCCTACCTAGATGCGATCGAAAAGCAGCCGGGGGCAGCTCCCTTCCACGACTGGAACGAGCGCATCCACCACGAATGCTATCGGCCCAACGCCTACGCCCGCATCCTCAACGATCGCGGTGAGGTGGTTCGCATTGTCAACACCTTTGAGTACATCAGCTTTAACCTGGGTCCCACCCTGTTGAGCTGGATGGAACGTTACGACCTAGAAACCTACCAGCGCATCCTGGACGCCGATCGCAACAGTTGCCAGCGGTTGAATGGGCACGGTAATGCGATCGCCCAGGTCTATAACCACATCATTTTGCCCCTCGCTAACCAGCGGGATAAGGTCACCCAGGTGCGCTGGGGGATCACTGACTTTAAACGCCGGTTTGACCGTGATCCCGAGGGCATCTGGCTAGCGGAAACGGCGGTGGACTACCCCACCCTAGAGGTGCTGGTACAAGAGGGGATCAAGTTTACCGTGCTGGCCCCCTCCCAGGTGCAGCGCTGCCGCCCCCTAGTCACCACCAATGGCCAGCGAGGAGACTGGCATGAGGTGGGGGGTGGCCAGATCGACCCCAGCCGCCCCTACCGTTGTTTCTTGAAACACGCCGACGGCAGCCCTGACCCTAGCCGCTACATTGATATTTTCTTCTATGATGGTCCGATCTCGCGGGATATGGGCTTTAACGATGTGCTCAGTTCATCCCAGCACTTCGCGGGCCGGATTGCCCAGGCCATCCATGGGGATCACCGCCCCTTCCAGCTGATTTCGGTGGCCACCGATGGGGAAACCTTTGGCCATCACCGGGGCGGGGCAGAAAAAGCCCTGGCCTATGCCCTGACCGAGGAATTTCCTCGCCAGGGTTGGACGGTGACCAACTATGCCCACTACCTGGCCACTCACCCACCCACCTGGGAGGCCGAACTGAAGCCGGTGACCGCCTGGAGTTGTTCCCACGGGGTCGATCGCTGGCAGGATGACTGCGGCTGTGGCGGCGGCGGTGAGTGGCAGCAACGGTGGCGGCGACCCCTGCGAGACAGCCTGGACTGGTTGCGGGATCAGTTGAGTCATGTGTTTGAGCCGCAGGCAGCAGCCTTGCTGAAGGATCCCTGGGCGGCTCGAGATGCTTACGTGGCGGTGATGGGCGATCGCAGTGACGACAGTCGCAAGACCTTCTTTGCCGCCCACCAGACCCATCCTCTCTCTGCCACAGAACGTACCACGGCCCTACAGCTGCTGGAAATGCAGCGCCACGCCCTGCTGATGTACACCAGTTGCGGCTGGTTCTTCGACGAAATTTCCCGCCCCGAGGGCACCCAAATTCTGCGCTATGCTGCCCGGGCTATGGATCTGGCCGGCGAGGTGGCTGGGATCGCCCTGGAAACGGCGCTTGTGGAACGGCTGCGGGCTGCCCCCAGTAACGTAGCTACCTTTAAAGATGGGGCAGGGGTATACGAGATTCTGGTAAAACCCAGCCGAGTCTCGCCGGAGCAAGTGGTAGCCCACTATGCCATGGGTTCCCTATTCAGCGACTACCGCCGGGAACAAAGCCTCTACAGCTACACCGTAGAGCAGCAGGACTACCGTCGCCAGCGCCTGGGTCCCCTGTCCCTAGCCGTGGGCCAGGTCACGCTTACCTCTACCATTACCCGCGAAACCCTGACCCTGGCCTTTGGGGCTTTACACCTGGGAGGGTGGGACTTCCACTGTGGCATTGGCAGCTTCCGTTCCCGCCTAGATTACACCCAGGCCAAAGACGAGCTGTTTGATGGCCTGGGTCAAGCCAGTGCCGCCCAAACCATCCTGGCGATTAATCGCATCTTTGGCGATCGCGCCTATGGGCTACCGGACCTGTTTGCCGAAGAGCGCCACCGGATGATGCAGTTGCTGTCCCAGGACACCCTGCTGCGGCTAGACCAGCTCTACTCCCAGGTGTACCGCGACAATTATGGGGTGCTGCGGGCCTTCCACCGGGACGGGTTACCGGTGCCCCAAGAGTTGCAGGTGGCGGCCGACATCGCCCTCAGTCAGCGCACCCTGGAGGTGCTGCATGCCCTGGAACGGGAGACTAGCGATCCCAGTAGTAATCCCCTACGCCAGGGGGAAGAGTACTTAAATGACCTGGATGCGATCGCCACCGAGGCCGGCTACTTCAATGCTCGCCTGACTCTGCCTGCTGCCAAGCCCATGCTGGAGGGGCTGATCTGGCGATCGGTGTGGCAACTGCTCAGCCATGAACCCAGCGATGCCCTGGCCGCCGATATAGATTGGCTGGGGCGGCTGATATCGTTGGGCGATCGCCTCTGCCTGGGGTTATCCCTAGAGCGTCCCCAGGAACTGTACTACCAGTATCTGCACCGCCAGGTGTTTGACCAACTGCACCAGGTGGCCCAAGGTACCCAAGCCTTAACGTCCGCCCGTCGTACCCAAATGTCCGACATCTTGCGCCTAGGGGAATACCTCTCGATGGACGTGGTAGCCGTGCGGGAAGCCCTGGAAGAGGTGTAGCCCAGGGGACTTTTGCCGCTATTCCAGGGCCGCTAAGCGATCCCGATGGCGGCTGTCCCACCCTACGGCAGGCCAAGGGGTAGCCGACAATGGCACTATAGCAATCAAAGCATAGTACACTAGAACTTGTCCTGGTGAGGGCAATCCAGATTTCAGCATTTCTTTGCCAAAAATAGGTAGCAACAACCTAAATGTGTAGCAAGCATGCCATTCATCCTTCTGAAGCAACTTACTCTTGGTCAGTCATTGGAATTAGGTTCTGAAGCGCGAGAACTGAATCAATAACCTGGTCATAAACCTGGCCCAGCGCTCTTCCCCAACCGGTATGCATGGCTGTACGGTTGATACCGAAAGATTCTAGGGTTTCAACCCACTCGGCTGCCGGGCTATCAGCTAGGAGGACAGCTGCTTCGATTTGCTCGCTTTGCCAGGCTTCCTGCTCGACATACTGGGCAATCGCCTCGGCAACCAGCCATGACTTGCTGCGCTTGGTGCTGGCAGCCAGAGCATCGAGCTTGACTTTCAGTTCAGGGCTGAGCCTGACGGTAACCACTTCACTTTGAGACACAGGAAGCCCTCCGTCTATCCTAGTGTGGCGGATGTATATGATGTATACATAGGCCATCAGCCTTCATCTGTCTGCCTTTTACTAGAGTCCTCAATCCAGGAGTCTAGGCGGAGGCGGGCGATCGCCTCAATTTGGCCCAGGGCCGTGGCCATTTCTACCTCGACAGGATTATTCACCCGCTGGGCGAAGTTTTCTAGAATCGAGGCTTTGGTATGGCCTGCCACCGCCAGAATAAACGGAAAGCCAAAGGTGTCTTTGTAACGCTGATTTAGGCTTTGAAACCGCTCATATTCAGCCGCACTCAGGTCCGTTAGACCCGCTTTACTCTGCTCTGCCACAGAGGCATCGGCCATGGCCACCCGAGCCCCGAGATCGGGGTGGGCCTTGATCAGGGCCAGTTTATCCTCCGGGGACAGCGATCGCACAATGGCCACCATCCGCTGGTGCAAATCGGCCACCGAGGCAAAGGGGCGTTGGTGCCAGACCTGGGCGGCGATCGCCGGGGTAGCTTCAAAGGCAGGGCCAATCGCCTCTACAAACTCGGCCTGGGACATGGGGTTGAGTTGGCTGAGGGGGTAGGGCATGGAGGGTTTTAGGGGTTCGGTTTTGGGTGCCAAGATCGTAAGGGCAGACCGATGTATCTGCCTGGGGTGTCTGCCCTGGGATATCAGGTTTCAGCACCATACCAAATCCCTTCGATGGCGGCAGCCACCCCGGCGGGATCGGCGTCGGCCCCAAGGCATTGGGTGACATGACCCAGCTTACGGCCAGGGCGCGGGCTTTTCCCATACCAGTACACCTGGGCTTGGGGGATAGCCTTCAGGGCGGCCAGGCGCTCCTGGTGGGTAGCGCCGGAGGCCTCTAGCCCTAACAGGTTAACCATAATCGCCTGGGCACAGGTGAGATCGGTGGGACCCAAGGGGCGATCGCTAATGGCCCGTAACTGCTGCTCAAATTGGGATGTGACGCAGGCATCCAGGGTGTAATGGCCGGAATTGTGGGTGCGGGGGGCAATTTCGTTAATCAGCACCTGGTCGTCCTTGGTCAGGAAACATTCAACCGCCATCACTCCTACCAGGTCTAAGCCATTCACGAGGGTGTGGGCCAGGGTAGCCATGCTTGCCATCACCGCCGGGCTCACCCGGGCCGGGGCCACCACCCGACGACAAATCTGATTCACCTGTTGGGTTTCTACCGCCGGGTAAATGGCCACCTCTCCCCTGGCGGAACGGGCCGCCACAATCGCCAATTCTTGCTTAAACGGCACAAACTCCTCCAGCAGCACTGGAGCTCGACCGCTGGTGTGCCAGACGGCTGTTAGTTGAGATGGGTCAGCCACCACAAACGTGCCATAGCCGTCATAGCCTAAGCGACGGGTTTTCATCACCAGGGGAAACCCCACCGGCTGGGCTTTGGCCAGCAGCACCTCTGGCGCTTCTCCCCCCTCTAGGGCAACGTAGCGGGGGTTAAGCAGCCCCATCTGCTGAAAAAATTGTCGCTGATCGAGCTTGTCGAGCACCAGGGTCATGAGCTCAAGCCCAGGCCGAAAAATCGTTCCTTGCTTAACCAGCGGTTGCAACCCGTCACAGTCAATAAACTCATTTTCAAAGGTAATCACATCGCACTGGCCGGCTAGAACCGCAGTCGCGTCGACGTCCGTTATCGGGGCCAAAATGGTGTGCTGGGCGATCGCCGCCGCTGGATCCTCTGGGTGAGGGGTCTGCACGGCCAACTGCAACCCTAAGGCTGTAGCCCCAGGTGCCATCATCCAAGCCAATTGACCACCACCAATCACCCCCACTCGCTGAATGGTCGGTGGCGTGTTGTCATCCCTCGCCTGCCCCATACTGTCCCTATGCTGCTGTAAACCCCTCCAATCCTACTAACATTGATCGCCCTATACCAAGTCCAGCTCGAGATCTAGAGTTTTCCCACAGGCAGAACTCCAGGTCTGGACTTGGATTTGGTTTATTCACAGCACGCCTGCTTCTGGCTCTACCAAGCCTGCCCCAGGGACAGTCATATCTCCACTGGTTTCAACCGTCGGAGCCCCTGCAGGCTCTGCTCCTGACAAGGGGGTAACCACCCCCGGGGGAGTTGCGGTGGTGGCAGGCAGCCAGTTCTCTTCGGAGGGCAATGGGGCACCGG